>OLSA01002877.1_pt1 | contig 12440 bp, 10 predicted proteins | sample 1672731 | NCBI WGS metagenome assembly OLSA01 (sample SAMEA3136718, study PRJEB25190) | human gut metagenome | biome: human gut; feature: human-associated habitat; material: faeces | place: Austria | collected 2013
CAGGGCAAACACCAGCAACGCACCCACCCACGAGAGATTGGTTTTTTTCATGATAGGCGTTGAATCGGAAAGATATGGGGCATTGGGAATGAGGATTGATCGGGTAATTAACAATAATGTAGTCAGTGCCGTCGAAGAAAATGGGACAGAAGTTGTGGTTATGGGGAAGGGCGTAGGGTTTCAGATGCGTCATGGGATGACGATTCCAGAGGAACAGATTGAGAAGGTATTCCGGCTGGACAACCCAAGTTCTATGGATCAGTTCAAAAATCTGGTAGCCAGCCTTCCACCGGAGCGCCTTCAGATTTCCGCAGAAGTGATCCAGTACGCAAAAGGGGTATTGAATAAAAAACTGAGTCCTAACATTTACCTGACTCTGACGGATCATATCAATTTCGCCATTGAACGGTTTCAGGATCATATGCTGTTTGGTAACCCGCTTTTGCGGGAAGTCCGGGCTTTCTATAAAGAAGAGTACATGATTGGAACCTTTGCACTGGATTTGATTGAACGGCGTCTTGGAATTGCGTTTCCTGTGGATGAGGCGGCATCGATCGCGCTTCATATTGTGAACGCAGAGTACAACACGAAGATGCGGGATACGATTGATATTACCAGGATCATTCAGGATGTCCTGGATCTGGTCCGGGAATATTTTCAGATGGAACTGGATGAGACTTCTCTCAGCTATGAGAGACTGATCACGCATCTGCGTTTTCTGGCACAGAGGATCTATACCAGTGAAACGATTGATGATGACACCGGGTTGTCAGAATTTCCTGGAATGATCGAGCAGATCTATCCAGAGGAATACCAGTGCAGCAGGAAGGTAAAAGAATATATTGAAAAGACCTATGGACATCAGGTATCGGAAGAGGAAGTGGCATATCTGGCAGTTCATTTAAAGCGGGTCAGAACACAGAAAGGAGAATAAACAGATGTTTAGCGCATTGAAGAAGTTTTTAGGAGGAGCTGAAAAAAAAGAGATCTTAGCTCCGGTTTCTGGAAAAGTGATTCCTATGAGCCAGGTGGCAGATCCTACATTCAGCCAGGAGATTTTGGGAAAAGGTGTAGCAGTGATCCCGTCAGAGGGACGGATCGTAGCTCCGGCATCCGGAGAGGTTGTGGTGATGTTTGAGACCAAACATGCAGTCAGCATCAAGGCGGATAATGGGGCGGAGCTGATCGTCCATATTGGTCTGGATACGGTGAATCTGAAAGGAGAGTATTTCGAGGCCCATGTAAAGCAGGGAGACCGGGTAAAAGCGGGAGATCTTCTCGTGACGGTGGATTTAGAGAAAGTAAAAGACGCAGGATATGATGTGACTACACCAGTGATCATCTGCAATACACCGGATTTTCCGAATATGGTATGTCATACGGGCATGGAAGTGAAAGCGCAGGATCCTGTAATCGAGTTGTAGGACAGATGGGATGACATATAAAAAAATACAGTTAAAGGATCCAGAGGGACTCCATGCAAGGAATTCTGTGCAGATCTGCATGGCTGTGAGACAGCGGGATGTGAAAGTATGTCTCCGGTTGGGAGAACGGGAAGCAGCTGCGGACCAGATCCTGGAAGTGATGGCGCTGAATGCGGATTGTGGGGACTGGATCGAGATCATTTCAGAAGGCAGGGAAGAAACAGAGGCGTTGGATGCGGTTCTGGAGATCCTGCAGTAAGATGCGGTTTGAATCCGTTAGGGGAACGGTTCAAATAAATAAATGGGGCGCAAGTCCAAAGAAAGGGGTTTTGTTTTATGATGAAGTTTTTTCAAAAACTAGGTAAGTCCTTGATGCTTCCGGTAGCGTGTCTGCCTGTATGTGGTATCCTGATGGGTATCGGATACATCCTGGCACCAGCAGCGATGGCTGGTGAGGTTCAGGGATTTACTGCCGGAGGATTATCTTATTCTATCGGTCTGTTCCTGATCAAAGCAGGCGGCGCTTTGATCGATAACATGTCCTGGTTATTCGCTGTAGGTGTTGCAGTTGGTATGGCTCAGGATAACGATGGTACTGCAGGTCTTGCAGGTCTGGTATCCATGTATATGATCACGACTCTGTTGAGCAGCGGCGCTGTTGCTGGAATTACCGGTAAGGAAGCAGCTCCTGCATTTGCTAAGATCGTGAACCAGTTCGTTGGTATTTTATCCGGTCTGATCGGTTCCTACTGCTACAACAAGTACAGAACGGTTAAACTTCCGGATGCTCTGGCATTCTTCAGTGGCAAGCGTGCAGTTGCGATCTTTACCGCACTGTATTCCATCCTGGCAGCACTGATCCTGTTCTTCATCTGGCCGTTAGTATACGGCGGTCTGGTAAGCATGGGCGAGGCATTTATCGGCATGGGCGCGATTGGAGCAGGTATCTACGCATTCTTCAACCGTCTGCTGATCCCATTTGGTCTGCATCATGCATTAAACTCTGTATTCTGGTTTGACGTAGCCGGAATCAGTGACTTAAGTAATTTCTGGGGCAACACAGGTGTTTATGGACAGACTGGTATGTATATGACCGGATTCTTCCCATTCATGATGTTTGGTCTTCCAGCAGCTTGTCTTGCTATGTACAAAACTGCAAAACCTGGTAAAAAGAAAATGGTATATGGACTGTTAGCGTCCGCAGCATTCTGTTCTTTCTTTACCGGTGTTACCGAGCCAATCGAGTTCTCCTTCATGTTCCTGGCTCCAGGTCTGTATGTAGTACATGCTTTATTAGCAGGTGTAACAGCAGCAATCACTGTGGCTCTTCCGATCCGTGCAGGCTTCTCCTTCTCCGGTGGTGCAGTTGATATGGTACTGAGCTCCTTCACTCCACTGGCAGAGAATCCATGGCTGCTGATCCCGGTTGGTCTGGCAGTTGGCGTTCTGTACTATGTAGTATTTACCGTACTGATCACAAAGTTCAACTTAAAGACTCCAGGACGTGAGGATGATGATGCAGATGAACTGAAGGTCACCTTAGCAAATGATGACTACACAGCAGTTGCTAAGATCGTATTAGAGGGTGTTGGCGGTGCTTCTAACGTAACCTCTATCGATAACTGTATCACAAGACTTCGCCTTGAGATCAAGGATTATACCAAGGTAGACGAAAAAGTGATCAAATCTGCGGGTGTTGCAGGCGTGATCCGCCCAAGCAAAACTTCTGTACAGGTTATCATCGGTACCCAGGTACAGTTTGTAGCAGATGAGTTCAAAAAATTGTGCAAATAAAGCTACGAAAAAGACATTGTAAAACAGGACCTGCCCTTATATAATATAAGGGTAGGTCCTGTTATATTTCATGTTCGTGTTTTATGGTCAGAACAGAGCATGTGGAGACCTATAGAACGGTTATAACTTATATTAGATCAGGAGGATGAAGCTATGGCAATTTTAGTAACAGGCGGAGCCGGTTATATTGGCAGTCATACTTGTATTGAGCTTCTGAATGCAGGTTATGATGTGGTAGTCATCGATAATCTCTGCAATTCATGCAAGGAATCTCTGAAACGTGTAGAGGAGATCACAGGGAAAAAATTAACATTCTATGAGGTAGATCTGCTGGATCAGGCAGCTGTAAAGAATGTATTTGATAATGAGAAGATTGAAGCGGTAATCCATTTTGCAGGTTTAAAAGCAGTAGGAGAATCGGTGTACAAGCCTCTGGAATATTATCATAATAACATTACAGGAACCCTGATCCTGTGTGATGAGATGAGAAAACACGGAGTAAAGAGCATCGTATTTAGTTCTTCCGCAACTGTATATGGCAATCCTGCATTTGTTCCGATCACGGAGGAGTGTCCAAAGGGCGAGATCACGAACCCATATGGACGTACCAAAGGTATGCTGGAGCAGATTTTAACAGATTTACATACAGCAGATCCGGAGTGGCAGATCATGTTGCTTCGTTATTTCAATCCGATCGGTGCACACAAGTCCGGACGGATCGGTGAGAATCCAAAAGGCATTCCGAACAACCTGCTTCCATATATTACTCAGGTGGCAGTTGGCAAGCTGGTATGTTTAGGTGTCTTTGGTAATGACTATGATACACCAGATGGAACCTGTGTAAGAGACTATATCCATGTAGTAGACCTGGCAGATGGTCATGTAAAAGCGCTTGAAAAGTTAAAAGCGGAACAGGGTGGTGTCTGGATCTACAATTTAGGAACCGGAACCGGTTATAGTGTTCTGGATGTGATCAATGCCTTCGAAGAAGCGAATAATCTGAAGATCAACTATGTGTTCAAAGACAGAAGAGCTGGAGATGTACCGGCATGCTATGCAGATCCATCTAAAGCAGAGAAAGAGCTTGGCTGGAAGGCAAAACGCGGTATCCGTGAGATGTGCGAGGATGCATGGAGATGGCAGAAGAATAATCCGGAAGGATACGAAGAATAAGAATTCGTGACTGTGAAGGTGCTGAACAGGTACGAAAATTCAAACATAATACAGTAGAATGAGAACGGCTGGGAAACTGGCCGTTCTTTTTTTGTGTACGAGAAAATCTAACTTACGGGAAAATCTTTTTATAATACAAAAAATGCAAAGGAACAAATGTTCGAAAACGACTTGCAAAATGCATGGAACTGTGATATGCTGATAACAGAGAAAAACAAACACATGTTCGATGTATAAATGGCGGGGAATGACGAAACTGGAGGAAAGTGGAGGAAAACTGGAGGAAGATGTTAATACAGGAAGGGATGTCATTACAAGAAAAATTAGGGATTCTGGCAGATGCAGCCAAGTATGATGTGTCCTGCTCATCCAGCGGCTCCCAGAGGCGGGGAAAAGCCGGGATGCTGGGGAACACAGTATCACCAGGAATTTGTCACAGCTTTGCGGCAGATGGCAGATGTATCTCGTTGTTAAAGATACTGTTTACCAACCAGTGCATCTATGACTGCCGTTATTGCATTAATCGTCGGTCGAATGATGTGGTGCGGACTTCTTTTACTCCAGATGAAGTATGTCATCTGACTATGGAATTTTATCGAAGAAACTATATTGAGGGACTGTTCTTGAGTTCAGGTGTGTTAAAAAGTCCGGACTATACCATGGATCTGCTGTATCAGACTTTGTGGAAATTGAGAAATGAGTATCGGTTTAATGGATATATCCATATGAAAGTGATCCCAGGGGCGGACCCGGTATTGGTGGAACAGATTGGTCTTCTGGCTGATCGTGTCAGCATTAATATGGAACTTCCCACAGCAGAGGGATTGAAGAAATTAGCGCCTGGAAAAACCAGGGAACGGATTTTGTCACCCATGAAACAGATCAGTGGGAAGATCCGGCAGCAGGAGATCGTGCCATACCGAGGACAGAGAACATTTGCACCGGCAGGGCAGAGTACTCAGATGATTGTCGGTGCAACACCAGAGAGCGATTATCAGATGATCACCATTGCAGAGGCTTTATATCAGCGCTTTGATTTGAAAAGAGTGTATTATTCTGCATTTGTCCGGGTCAATGAGGACAGCCTGCTTCCTGCGATTCCTGGAGGCCCGCCACTTCTGCGGGAGCACAGGTTATATCAGGCAGACTGGCTGATGCGGTTTTATGGTTTTCAGGCTGGAGAGCTTTTGAATGAGAAAAGACCGAATTTTAATGCCTTTTTGGACCCTAAGTGTGACTGGGCATTAAATCATTTAGAACAGTTTCCGGTGGAGGTGAACCGGGCTGATTATCAGACACTTCTGCGGGTTCCAGGAATTGGGGTCAAGTCTGCCAAGAGGATCGTGGCGGCCCGGAGAGGTGCGGCGTTAGATTATGGGGATTTAAAGAAGATCGGGGTAGTGTTAAAACGGGCGGTGTATTTTATTACTTGCAAAGGAAAGATGATGTATCCCACCAGGATAGACCAGGATTTTATTACCAGTCAGCTGGTTAGTGAGGAGCATAAAAGAGCCTGGGATATCAGTCACACGGATGCGTACCGTCAGTTGTCACTTTTTGATGATGGATTTCTTGGACGTGCAGGAATGTCTGCAGGAGATTTTTGACGAAACATTGCAAGAATTCTCTTGCCTTGGAGAAAGGAGTTTACGTATGACGATTTTTACCTGTAGTGATACCTTTGAGGGTATTTTATGCGGCGTGTATGATGCCTGGATGAGCAAACTAGGCCATGCCAATGTAAAACTGGAGATAGAAAACCGGGGAAACATCCAGATGTTTGCCCAGTACCGTACAGTAGAGGTGACGTCAGAAAAGACAGAAAAAGTCATTTCTGTGATCTGTAAGAAAGCGGGAGACCAGGTCTATGAGCAGGTTTACCGGGCTTTTTTGAGTGGAGAAGAGGAAAAAGCAGATGCCATTTATCGTTATCTTGTCTATGCGATTACCTATGGGAGAAAAATTGTAGATCAGATTCAGATTCCAGCGGTGTATGAGATTTTTCGCATCGATCGAATGGTATCGAATGAAGCCCATTATCTGATCGAGTTTCTGCGGTTTGGAAACACCAGGGACGGAATCTTGTTTGGAACAGTCGGTCCGGAGAATGATGTGATCGTTCTTCTGGCTCCTCACTTTGCAGACCGGTTGCGGGGAGAGAACTGGGTGATTTACGATGAAAAACGGAAAAAGGCTGTAGTGCATCAGGCGGAGCAGCCGTGGTTTATGGTACAGCTGGATGATGATAGCTGGAAGGAACGTCTGGAAGACAGTAACGATCAGAATGCCTTTGAGTGCTTGTGGAAGACGTATCATGAACATATTGCGATCAGGGAGAGAATCAATCCAAGATGTCAGATGAACCATCTTCCGCTTCGTTTCAGGCCATATATGACAGAGTTTCAGGTCGTTGCAGAACATGAACGGTAACGGATTTAGGCACGAACGATAAAATCCTGCTTGCTATTTATAAAAATATCCAGTATGATGAAAGTATCATTTCAAAAAGAGAATCAAGCGAGTCGAATCAGGCGTATTTCAGATATATCTGTACGAATTCAAAAGATAAAATCCAGGGAAGATTAATTTTAGAAGCATGAAAATGTGTGGGAGAGCTTTTTGGTTACTATACATAGGCAGGCATTTTCTAAACCGAAAATGCCACATGATACAGTGCTGGAAGCAGGTTTTGCCGATTTTGGTGAATCGGCGGGTCATGCACAGAAAAAACGTTTTTGCTGCAGGAAGGAGGATGCGTGTTTAGCAAGGTGTTTGGCATTGGTTTGTCTGGAATCGATGCTTATGAAGTTTCTGTGGAAGTGGATGTCAGTGATGGACTTCCGGCGTTTGTGATGGTAGGAGTTCTGGCAGCAGAGGTCAAAGAGGCTCAGGATCGGGTAAGAACTGCTCTTCGTAACGGTGGTTTTACATTGCGTCCGCAGAAAGTGACGGTGAATTTATCACCGGCTGGAGTACGGAAAAGTGGTACTGCGTTTGATCTGGCTATTGCAGCCGGAGTATTAGGTGCGTATGGGGTGATAGACTGTACGGCATTTCAGGATGTAGTACTGCTGGGAGAATTAGGATTAGATGGACAAGTACGTCCGGTGAGAGGTGTTTTGTCCATGGTGATGGAGGCAAAGAGGTGCGGTAAGAAGATTTGTGTTGTTCCGCAGGACAACGTGCGTGAGGGACAGATAATTCCGGGAATCCAGATGCTTGGTATCCAATGGGTGAAAGAATTGCCGGAGTTATTAAGAAAAAGAAGTCAGAAGGACAGAAGGGGATTGACAGAAATACTGCAGGAGAGCTGTGAGTCAGGGCAGGAGAGGTATCCGATAGATTTTAAAGAAGTGCAAGGGCAGTTTTTGGTACGCCGCGCTACGGAAGTGGCGGTTTCTGGAAGGCATCATATCCTGTATATTGGTTCTGCCGGAAGCGGTAAGACCATGATTGCAGAAAGGATCCCGACGATTCTGCCATCGGCCAGTATTGAAGAGCAGTTGGAAATATCCAGGATCTACAGTGTATGCGGGATGCTTTCCAGAGAACATCCCCTTATGCGAAAACGACCATTTCGCAGTCCCCATCATTCCAGCAGCATCCAGGCATTGGCCGGAGGGGGAAAGTATCCAGTTCCAGGAGAATTATCACTGGCCAGTGGCGGCGTCCTGTTTTTAGATGAACTTCCAGAATTTCCCAGATATGCCATTGAGATTTTAAGGGAACCTTTGGAGAGCAGAAAGATCGTTATTTCCAGAGTCAATGGCAGGTATGAGTTTCCGGCGGATTTTATCCTTGCGGCAGCCATGAATCCTTGTCCCTGCGGATTTTACCCGGACCGAAATCGTTGCCATTGTACCGAAAACCAGATTCACAATTATCTTGGAAAGGTGTCGAAACCGATCCGTGATCGGATTGATATCTGTGTTGAGGCAGCAGCTGTTTCTTATGAGGAATTAAACAGTCGGAAGGAACAGGAGTCTTCAGAGACTATCCGAAAGCGTGTAGAACGTGTCAGGAAGATCCAGGAAGAACGTTTTCAGGGGACTGGAATTCATTTTAATGGAGAGATGAGTGGAGAGATGATCCGGAAATTCTGCGTTCTGGAGAAGGGAGAAGAAGCGTTTTTCCGTGAGTTGTATCAAAAAAAAGGATTCAGTGCCAGAGGCTATGGAAAAGTATTAAAGGTAGCGAGAACCATCGCAGATATGGAAGGAGCGGAGCTGATCGGTCATTCCCATTTATGTGAGGCTATTGGATATCGCAGTTTGGAGGAAAAGTATTGGAACGGCAATTAAGAAGTGTGGAATCAGAACGACTGGCAATAGAACGCGAATATCTATACTGGCTTACGAAAACACCATCCCTGGGAGCGGTCAAGATCCGGAAAATGTGGGAACGGTTTCAGTCCTTTGAATGTATATATAATATAGAAGAAAAACAATTGAGACAGGAAGAAGGTCTGAGGGAGGCGGATCTTGTCAGAATTCAGGAGCATAAGAAGGATTTGGTCAGGTGTCAGGAAGAATATCATCGGCTTTCTGAGAATGGAATTCATTTTGTCCCCTTTTTTGACAGTGATTATCCAGAGAGATTGAAAAAGATCTATGACTGGCCAGTTGGCCTTTATGTGAAGGGGAATCTGCCGGATGATGACATTCCTACAGCAGCAGTGATCGGCGCCAGAGACTGTACCAGCTACGGAATGCAGGTGGCTGGAATGTTAGGAAGAGAGCTTGGCAGTGCCGGAATCCAGATTGTCAGTGGATTGGCATTGGGAATTGATGGAGCTGGTCATCAGGGCGCATTAGATGTCGATGGGAAGACTTTTGCAATATTAGGCAGTGGTGTTGATGTATGTTATCCCAAAGGGCATTGGAGGCTGTATGAGCAGATGCAGAGGCAGGGCGGCGTGATCTCAGAATTCCCACTGGGAACTGCGCCTATGGCCAGTCATTTCCCTATGAGAAACCGTCTGATCAGTGGACTGGCTGATGTGATCATCGTGGTTGAGGCAAGGGAAAAAAGCGGTTCTCTGATCACCGTGGAACAGGGACTGGAACAGGGAAAGGAGATTTATGCAGTACCTGGACAGATCACGGATCATTTAAGCATGGGATGCAATCAGCTGATCCAACAGGGAGCTGGAATTTTGACATCGCCGGACGACATTTTTGACTATTTTCAGATTGGGAAAAAGTTAAGACTTCGTGAAAAAAATAAGAATGGGCTTGCCAAGAATGAAAAAATGGTGTATAGTTGCTTGGATTTCCACCCGAAATATATTGATCAGGTGGTGGAAGAAAGTGGTTTGCCATTAGGGGAAGTTATGATTTTACTGCTGGAGCTTGAAACCAAGGGGTATATCCAGCAGCCGGTTAATCACTATTATGTGAAAAAGTTATCATGAAGTAGTTGAAGAGGTGTCGGTATGGCAAAATATTTGGTGATCGTAGAGTCACCGGCCAAAGCAAAGACCATCGGAAAATATCTGGGGCCGGACTACAAAGTCCTGGCCTCCATGGGTCACGTCCGGGACCTGCCCAAGAGTAAGATGGGCGTCGACCTGGAGCACAACGACTTTGAACCCGACTACCAGCCCATCAAGGGCAAGGAAGAGACCATTGCCGAGCTGCAAGAGGCGGCTGACAAGAGCAAAAAAGTCTACCTCGCCACCGACCCGGACCGGGAGGGCGAGGCCATTTCCTGGCACCTAAAAGAACTCCTCCACCTGCCGGAGGAAAAGACCAGCCGGGTTACGTTCAACGAGATCACGAAAAAAGTGGTGACGGACAGCATCGCCCACCCCCGCGACATCGACCAGAACCTGGTGGACGCCCAGCAGGCCCGCCGTATTCTGGACCGCATCGTGGGCTACCAGCTCTCCCCGCTGCTGTGGAAGAAGATCCGCCGGGGCCTGTCGGCCGGCCGGGTGCAGTCTGTTGCCACCCGGCTCGTGGCCGAGCGGGAGGAGGAGATCCGGGCCTTTGTCCCGGAGGAATACTGGACCCTGGAAGTGACCTTAGACCGGGTCGCCCCCAATCTCGGCAGCTTCAAGACCCAGTTCTATGGCCGGGAGAAGAAGATGGAGCTGAAGTCCAAGGAGCAGGTGGATGAGGTCTTGGACGCCATCCGCACTGCCCCCTTCTCCGTGAGCAAGATCAAGCGGCAGGACAAGAGCCGTTCTCCGGCCCCCCCGTTCATCACCTCTACCTTGCAGCAGGAGGCATCGAGAAAGCTCAACATGAGCCCCCGCCGCACCATGTCCATTGCCCAGCAGCTGTATGAAGGTGTGGACATTGCCGGGGAGGGGACCGTGGGTCTTATCACCTACATGCGGACCGACTCCCTGCGCCTATCTGACGAGGCCGTGGCGGCTGCCCGGTCCTTTGCCGGGGCGCGGTACGGGCAGGAGGATCTGCCCGATGCCCCCCGCCACTTCAAGGCCAAGGCCGGGGCGCAGGACGCCCACGAGGCCATCCGCCCCTCTAACGTGGCCCTGACCCCGGAGAGCATCAAGAAGGACCTGACCGCCGAGCAGTTCCGGCTGTATAAGCTGATCTGGAGCCGCTTTTTGGCCTGCCAGATGGCAAACGCCATTTACGACAGCGTGAACATCGAGGTGACCAGCGCGGGCTATGTCTTCAAGGCCAGCCGCTCCGAGGTCAAGTTCCCCGGTTTCCTGGCCGTGTATGAAGAGGGCAAGGACGAGGAGGGCGGCGAGATCCAGTCCCGCCTGCCCAACTTGCAGGAGGGCGAGCCGCTGGTGAAGACCGCCGAGCGGCCGGAGCAGAAGTTTACCCAGCCCCCCACGCGCTACACCGAGGCCACCCTCATCCGGGCGCTGGAGGAGAAGGGCATTGGCCGCCCCTCTACCTATGCCCCCACCATCACCACCATTATGAACCGGGAGTATGTGGTCAAGGACGGCAAGTACCTCCACACGACGCCGCTGGGCGAGGTGGTCACGGGCCTGATGAAGGACAAGTTCAAGGACATCGTGGACTACGCCTTTACCGCCGACATGGAGGGCCGCCTGGACAAAGTCGAGAATGGCGAAGAGAACTGGAAGAAGGTCCTGGGCGATTTCTACCAGGACTTCCGCCAGGAGATGGAGCAGGCCGAGAAAGACCTGGATGGCACCCGCATCAAGGTCCCCGACGAGGTCTCCGACGAGGTCTGCGACGTGTGCGGGCGGCAGATGGTGGTGAAGTCCGGGCGGTTTGGCCGCTTCCTGGCCTGCCCCGGCTTCCCGGACTGTACGTTTACAAAGCCCTTGGTCATCGAGATGCCCGGCAAGTGCCCCAAGTGCGGCAGCCGCATCTTGAAGAAGACCTCCCGGAACGGCTACACCTATTACGGCTGTGAGCACAACGGCGACAAGATGGGCCGGGCCTGCGACTTTATGACCTGGGACGTGCCCGTGAAGGACACCTGCCCGGAGTGCGGCTGGACCATGTTCAAAAAGTCCGGCCGGGGCTTTAAGAAGCCCTTCTGCATCAACGAAAGCTGCCCCGCCTTTGTCCCGGAGGAGAAGCGCGGCGGCTACCGCAAAAAGAAGACCGAAGAGGCCAAGACCGAAGGGACCGCCGAGGCAGCAGCAGAGACCGCCGCCGAGGAGAAGCCCAAGAAGACCAAAGCGGCTGCCAAAAAGACCACGGAGAAAAAGACCGCCGCCAAGAAGACGACGGCCAAGAAAACGACCGAAAAGAAAACAACGGCCACCAAAAAGACCACCACCAAGAAGACCAGCACCAAGAAAGCCGACGCCGACGCCACGGAAAAGAAGACGGCGGCGAAGAAGACCACCACGAAAAAGGCATCCACCAAGAAGGCCGCTGAACAGGCCGAGGGCGGAGCCGACGGTTCGGAGGGCAACGCCGATGCATGAGACCGTGACGATCATCGGCGGCGGCCTGGCCGGGTGCGAAGCCGCCTGGCAGCTGGCCAAGCGCGACATCCCTGTGGTGCTGTGGGAGATGAAGCCGGAGAAGAAGACCCCGGCCCACCATTCGGATCTCTTTGGGGAGCTGGTCTGCGCCAACT
>OLSA01002879.1_pt1 | contig 12431 bp, 7 predicted proteins | sample 1672731 | NCBI WGS metagenome assembly OLSA01 (sample SAMEA3136718, study PRJEB25190) | human gut metagenome | biome: human gut; feature: human-associated habitat; material: faeces | place: Austria | collected 2013
TTTATTTGTGATATCTACCGCAACTACACGGTCATTCTTAGTTCCCTCAAGACGAATGTTTCCAGATGTTTTAGATGTGTTGTACTGCACATTATCAATTGTAAAATCAAATGTGTTTGTCTGAGGTGTAGCTTTTACATATACGGAATGTACATATGCCTTACCATTTTCATCCACTGGAATTCTATAGCCTTGAGGAGCTTTTGTTTCCTCAAAGTAGTATGTCTTTTCTACATCCAGATTTTTGAAACTTAATAACCCTTTTTCATCAGAAATCTGCGTGTCTACTACATTCTTGCAATCAGCATCGCTGTACAAAGTAAACTCTGCACCTTTCAATGCCTTGCCGTGTTCATTTGTTTTTGTGATTTTCAAATTGAAAGGATTTACCTTATCAGCAAATGTAGCATAGCCGTCCCCTGAATCCTTTGTACCATGTGTTACAAGACTGTTTGTTCCAGATGTAAATGTGATTTTACCTGTACCAGAAGCTACGTTGAATACAACTTCGTTTGGATTCAGCTGGTATCCATCAGGAGATTTTATTTCCTTGATTTTGTGTGTACCAGAAGCCAAACCTGTGATTGTAATTTCACCACTGCCATTTGTCTCTAAATCTTCTGTTGAACCATTTGGCAATGTGTGACGGAATACTGCACCACTAACTGGCGTAGATGTTCCTGCCTGTACCTTCTTGATGTCGAATTTAATAACTTTTTCTGGAATCTCTGGTTGGTTGTATGTTTCTACTTTTTCAGCATCCCCTGATGATATAATTTTCTGAACAAACACTTTATCGTTGATAAAGTAACCTGTCGGAGCCTTTGTTTCCTGAATCGTAATCGTACCAATTGGCAATGTTGTATTTTTATTTGAATCATAGAAAAAATCATCTCCAGAGACTTTATCTGAAGCCCTTAAAACACAGAGACCATCTTCATTTGTTTTTAGTACCCATGAACGAGCTGGAGTCTGACCTGATTTAGCTGGATCTTCATCATAAAGGCCTTTATAGTACTTTACTGTGAACTCAGCACCTGCAAGACTTGCACTACCCTGTGGTTTGTTCTTGTTGGTTTCCTTGTCAACCTTACCAAGAACTACTGAAACGGGGTCACTTTGCGGACAATCTACAAAATCATTCGATTCTTCACCAATCCAAGTGTTTTTTCCGGCTTCAATGACAACCTTCACAGCATTAGGATTTAAAGCATATCCTTTTGGAGCTTTCGTTTCTTTCACATAATAAGTTCCCGCTTCCAATTCGATTTCATTTGACCAGTTTTTGTTCTTTTCAGTGTTGTCGTATTTACCAATCGTTAAAGTATTCACTTTATTTTTATCAGCTTTTGCATCGGCTTCTGTCTTATACACTCCATATTCAGCACCCTTCAATTCATAACAAGGGTTGTTGTCAGTGATTTCTGGATTCGCGGACTTCTTCATGATTGACAGTTTTCCTTTAGACTGTACCTTGAAAGCAAGTTCAAAAACATTTCCAACGGTTTGAGGTGTTGAACCACCGAACTGATGTAGGTTTGTTTCAAATCCAAATACAACATGTCTGTATCCATTAATTGTACTTGCATCTAACACACGTAATGTGCAGGTTGGATAACGCAAAGCATAACGGTTACTTTCATCAATTGTGCCTACAGCTGTTTTGATATGGTGACAGAAAGCCTGAATTGCACCATTGAATGCAACTGGATCTGAAACATCAGTTAAATAATATCCTCCATTCACCCATTGTCCATAACTGTTTCCATTGATATCACGCATCGTAAAATCAACAGTTGAGCCATTCATAGTAATAGACTGAGGAACCGCTAGAGCTGACTCCGTCATAGCACACTCTCCACCATCACCATCATTCCATCCCAATGAAGTGAAATATCCACCTGCTGTAGTTCTAGACTTATTGTATAGTTCCAATGGACCATCAATTGTCTGTACGTAGCCGTTATTACCAAATTTACCTACAACATCAATAGAGGATCCAACGCTAAACACGTCTTTCGTGCCTTCTGCTAAATAAGCCAGTACATTGATACTTCCAACTGTTTCTGTACCTAAACCAACGCCCGCTGCTCTTCCCTTTGACTTTGAAACAACAATCTCTAGTGATTTTAAATTGGCACCCATATAAGATAATGCCATTTCTCCTGTTTCAGGGTCATACGCACCATATTCAGACTCTAAAGGAACATCTGAACCATTCACATATACTTTTACATTTTTTGGAATAATATTACTTGCAGTCTTTTCAGAAGCAAGCTGAAAACGTGTTGTCATGAAAGGACGTAAACTTATTGAATCCCCTACCACACTGTCAATAGAACCTGTCTTATCAACAACTGTAGTTTTAATTTTAACATCGTTTTCTACATCAGCAGGAACTAAAAACTGTACCTGTAAATCTGAAAAATCCTCTTTTGGATTACTATCTGTTTTTGCTTCTTTAGCCACAGTTTTGAAAACATCTTTATCAATTTTTAAGATGTGAGTTTTCTTATCATAAGAAAAACCTTCTGTTAGCTGTTGACCATAATCATTTCCACGAGCCACATCATAATCATATGGATAACTCTTCTTGGCTAAACCATTCACAAAAGGTGTGTCTGCCTGAATATAGTAAGCATCTCCATCTGTATATACTGTGCTTGGTTCCATTGTCTGCGTATAGATCGTATCCTTTGGATCTTTATCAATCAATACAGAAGTGATTGTATCGTTTTCAGATATAGCACTTGGAATTGCATACAAGTATTTTGTATATACGGTTTTAGATGTATCTATATCCATCTTTGAAAGATCCACGTCAAATGTGCCATATTTATCTGCATCTTTAGATTCAGCTACTGCATCATTTGAAGTAGAAGCAGATTCATCGGAACTTTTGTCCTGAGAAGAATCATTACTTTCAGTTTTGCTTGAATTACTGTTTTCTTCTTTTTGTGTTTCATTTTGTTTGAACACTACGTTAAAAGAAGCATCAGCCGTCTTTGTTGTGTATGCAAAGCTGAAAGATTTTTTTCCACTTGTAAATCCAGAGATCGTACTGTCATTTAAAGTAATATCATCAATAACTGCATTCTCATTGGATTTAGAAACAATTTTAACCTCTGTACCTTCGTCATAATCGGCATTATAACTTTCTCCATCAGACAGTGTTTTTGTGAAATCGCCTGATGAAAGTGTAACTGTACCATCCCCTACAACATTCACTGAAAAGCCTGCCGTATTTACTGTTCGAGCCGTCGTTTCTTCTGCATAAGCAGGAAGCACCAGATTCAGTGAAGTTAACACAGTTACAAAAAAGGCAAGAAAGGTATTCTTAATCTTTTTCATACTTTCATTCCTTCCTATTAAGGCAAATTGCCTTAATTTAAAAATTCCCCTTAAAGATGTTTCTATCCCCTTAAAATCCCTAACATTAGAAATTTTGTCTTATGACGTGAATTGAATTTCAATATTCTGAAGGAACAAATACTGAAATTCTTTCAAGTTCATTTAAGGATAATCATATAAACTAAAGATGTTCATATTTATCGCCTCCTATTCCATGAAAGATGGTGCAATAGTACGGGCGTTACCCGCTTTATTATTTCATTCTGTCTTTTGATCTATATTTAGTTAGCTCTAGTCTTACCACAACCACTGCACTTGTAGCCTGTCAATTCCTGCTTTGTGGTTGCTGGTGAATCCACAACGTATCTTGTTTCATACACTGCTTCGTGATGCTCGGTCTTGTATCCTACAACTGTTTCATACCATTCAGAGTGATATCCGCCACAGTTTCCACCATTAACTACACTTTGATATAAATGTCCCCACGGATCAGCAGTAATATCTGCTCCACACTGGTTACAGATCGAATGTTCTTTCATCTCAGTAATTGGAACCTGTTCATCATAGGCAGCCTGCACCAAAACCTGTTCGTTGTGCCCTTTTTCTGGCACGTTTACAGTCTTATACTGTGCAACCCAGTTGTGTGTATGTTCAGTTGGTTTGGAACTGCTAGAGCTTGAATTGTTCTTGTTTGAACTTGAGCCAGTAGAAGCTGTGTTATTCTTCTTTGATTCTGAAGTGTTTGATTTATTTGAAGTATCCGCTTTTGCTGTTTCTTCTTTCTTCTCCTCTTTCTTTTCTTCCTGTTTTACTTCTGATTCATCTTTTTTCTTATCCTCTGTCTTTGCAGAATCTTCAGATGGTGTCAAAGTGGCAGTACTACCATCTTTTTTTGTTACATCCAGATTGACCTTATCTTCTTTTAAAGAAACATCCACCTTTTTAGTATCTACTGTATCTACATCTTTGAATACGAATGTTTTATCTTGATCCTCTAATCCGACTTTTACATCCAGTTTATCGTTTTCTTTGACCGTGTAATACAAAGTACGTTGTTCTTTGTTTTTTACGGCGTCTCCATTTTCCAACAAGTTATCACTGAAAGATTCTTCTGAACTTGATTTTGTTTCAAATACTGTGATTTTCTTTCCGGTATTGTTTGTCATCTTCAAAGATTTTGAATCCTTGCTTTTTTGTCCAATTGTTTTTACTTCTTTTTTCTTGGCAACTTCTGTTGTCTTTGTGTCTTTTGTGTTTGAAGAATTAGAACATCCAGTCAACATGCCACCAGATAACACCATACTAAGAGCTAATGCTCCTGTCATTAAAATTTGTTTTGTTTTCATATATAAACCTCCTTGGCTATTATATTTGCTATTATAACTGGATATTCAGTAAGGCACAATAATACTTTATAAACAAAAGCGCCGACTCATTGACCGACGCTTATTTTATATAGTCTTCACTTTATTGATGATGATCGTGTCATTAGTACACTGAACATCAATCTTATCACCCACATGATATCCAAGTGCTTTTAGCCACTGGCCCTGAAGCTGAATTCTCGGAATCTGCTGCTTACTATTTAAACCAAGTGGTGCCTCATATACTTTGAGGCTACGTTTTGATTTATACATTGTTCCCTCCTGTAATTCCAACTTAGAAGTAATCAAATTCTAAAACAGACATAATTAAACTTGCAATACGGACACGATTAAAATCGAATACGGACATGTCCAAATTGCAATACGGACATTTCTAAATGTTAATACGGACACGATTAACTGGTAAAAATCGCCTCCAAAACGGACATGATTAAAAAACGGACATGATTAAATGGAAAATCACATCTACACAGCCTATGGCACTATAATTATAGGCATCCTCCTCTTTAACTTGCCAATCCATAAAGGAAGGAATTATAATTTCGTCATTGTTTAATGCTGGCATTCCAAAGCCTAAACGCATAACCTCTACACATTCATCCAAAAAATGTTTATTGATATTCTTGTGATAGCGAACAGTTAAATTTGGCTGTGTCAATCTTGTCTGTGCAACAGATTTCAAAACTAAAAAACTCAAATCATTGACTGCATCCTTTTTATCTGTTGTTTGGCCTGCAATCGTTACATTTTGATACATAGGAGATCCTGCCGAACTTAGCGTATGTGCTTGAGAACGAACTTTATTGATTGTAAGTGTCTTTATCCACAAGCATGTCAACAATTCCAGGGCTTCAGATTCTTTAATAGTGCCATTTTTAATATCTCGATCATAATATGGATACATATATTGATCGAATCTGCCATAACTCAAAGAATGTCCATTGGATTCAATTTGTAAAATCAATTGAATAAACCATACGGATTGTACCGCTTCTTGAAATGTTTCTGCTGGTTCATATGGAACTTTTGAACAAATTCTACTGATCTCTAATAATTCAATCTTTCTTTCTTGATTCAATTCTTTTTCTGCTAAATCCTGTGCAAGAACGCTGTAACGATTTGCAAAATTACGCACCGCTTTCAGTACTATAAGAACTGCATTATAAAAACAATACTTGTCAATATTATCTGGATTTGTTAAATCAAGAGCAGCTTTATATTCTTTTACACGCTTTTCGTATCCTCTTAATCCATCCTTCAAAATACGCTCATAGTTCACCGCCAAATGCGCATCTCCTGCATTTAACTTACCTTCCATTCCAAATACACCTGTTTCCATAAAGACACGAACTTCTTCAGGAAGAAGAGCTTCTCCTCTTGCACGCAAATTGTTATTCTGCCAGAATGGTGCAATTTCTCTAAGTTGTTCCTTGGTCTTTTCAGTGATATAGAATACGTCCCCATCCCTTTTCTCAAACTGATCCAATTCATTCATAACAAATTCCATAGTATACTCAGGAAAAATAGGAGCATTACGATTCTTAGTTGCCTGATTTCCTGCTAAAAGAGATTTGTCTTCAATATATATACTCATATTATCAAGAACTTTTTCTAGCATTTTAGCTCGAACCATCACTCGTGGTTGATTTAAATTTTCTTTGTAAGCAAGAGTTGCTAGAATTGCACGTTGTGCATCAATATAAGGTTTTTCATCTAAAACTTCTTCTCGAAATTCTTTCATTCGTTCTGTCAATGTTCCAAAATGTTCTACATTTTCCATATCCGTCCTCCATATTACATTTCATTCGTAACTTTATATTCTTTTATTCGCAATTTAAAAATAGCATCACACGCATTTCATGTCAACTTTAATTTCATTTAAAACGATTTATACTTTCATTTGTAACTATAGACATTGCTTTTCTTCTTTGAAATGTTTATACTCTATATGAGGAAATTAAAATGACAACAACAAATCGAAATACAACAGGAATTATTTTTAACATTCAAAAATTCAGTGTAAATGACGGTCCAGGCATTCGTACTACCGTTTTTCTAAAGGGATGTCCTCTTCATTGTAAGTGGTGTGCAAATCCTGAAAGTCAGCTTATACAAACACAAATTCTTTGGGATCAAAAAAAATGTATAAATTGTCATCATTGCATTGAAACCTGTCCAAAAAACGCTATGAAAACAATTGATAAATCCATCAAAATCAACCCTAGTCTGTGTAGTGGATGTAAAAAATGTGTATATGAATGTCCAAAAAACGCATTAAGTGCACAAGGTGAACAAAAATCTGTGGAAGAAGTGCTTAAAATTGTTTTACAAGATCAAGCTTTCTATGAAGAAAGTGGTGGTGGTCTAACACTTTCTGGAGGTGAGCTTTTACTTCAACCTGAGTTTTCAAGAGAACTACTCTTAGCCGCTAAAGAAGAAGGAATTCATACATGTTGTGAAACAACCGGTTTTGCGATAGAGGAAACATTTGATCACGTCATGGAATACGTGGATTACATTCTTTTTGATATGAAACACTGGAACCAAGATAAACATATAGAAGGTACAGGTGTTTCTAATAAATTACCATTACTGAACATGAAACATGCCATCGCCAATGGCAAAACAGTTCTTGTACGAATCCCTGTTATACCTGGCTTCAACGATTCTTTGGATGACGCAAAAGAATTTTCAAAAACATTTCACAACATTGGTATAAACAAGTGTCAACTTCTACCGTTCCATCAATTTGGAGAAAATAAATATCATCTTTTAAATATAAAATACGATTATGAAAATGTTCCTTCATATCATCCAGAAGATTTAAAAGAATATTTAAATATGTTTAAAGAAAATAACATTAACGCTTTTTTCTAAATTTCACTTTCATTTGAAATCAAAAACACTTATTATATAAACAAAATGATAGGAATCAACGTAAATGAAAAATAGAACAAATAAAATATTAGAATTGTTGACATCTGAAAAGAGAATCGAAGTTTCTCAACTTGCTGAATACCTAGGTGTTTCCCAAGTGACTATCCGCAAAGATTTGGATGCATTAGAAGCTAAAGGAATCATCAAGCGTGAACATGGGCATGCTGTGTTATGCAGCACAGATGATATCAATGGTAGAATCGCGTATCATTATGAAGAAAAGAAAAAAATAGCTTTAAAAGCTACTGAACTTGTTCATGAAGGCGATACAATTATGATTGAAAGTGGTAGTTGTTGTGCACTTTTAGCGGATACGTTAACACAACTTCATAAAGACTTAACAATTATCACCAATAGTGCTTTTATCGCAGAATATATTCGTGGAAAATCAAATTTTCAAATTATTCTTTTAGGCGGAATTTATCAACAAGATTCACAAGTTATGGTAGGTCCTATGGTTCAAGAATGTGTATCCAACTTTTTTGTTGATTATTTTTTTATCGGTACAGATGGATATGATTCTAGAATTGGCTTTTCAAATCGTGATCAAATGCGAGCACAAGCCGTACGTGATATGTCGCATCAAGCCGAACAAATAATCGTGCTAACAGAAAGCGATAAATTTTCTAAGCGTGGTGTTGTACCATTAAACTTAAAAGATAAAATAAAAACTGTTATAACTGATCATTCTATTGATTCTTCTTATGTTCAAGAACTAAACAATCAAAACATTCAAGTCGTGACGATTTAAAAAGGAGCCATAACGAATAAGTAATTTTTATTACTTATGGAGTTTAGCTCCTTTCTTTTTATCTTATTATTTTTTAACTCCTAGAGCCTTAGTTTAAATTATTGTTTTTCTAAAATTCTAGTTATCGAGCGTGATATCTTCTTAGATTATGACCAACACATACGAGCAGTATCTCCAGTTTTACACCAAATACTTCGTTGTATCATACACGCCTCGTCTTTCTATTCACATGTCTATCAATGTGAATTGATTCTTGGCTATCTTTTTTTAGCTTGTTTTCGCATCCCACTATATTTCATATCCTGCAATACCAGAATATATGGTATATTTAAGCATCTTCCAGTTTTTGAGACATCTCATAAGATAAACACAAAGAGAATTGGAACGATATCTGATATACATTACAATTAACCAGCTATTTTTGCACAAACAAAAGAAAGACCGATATTCAGATTTTTTAAATCTTGAATTCGGTCCTTTTTTATTAAACTGAAACGTTTTTATCTGTTATAGCCCCTTTTACTATTAATCATCAATATAAGCTGTAGCCATTGATTGTGACCAAATAAATGTAGAAGAAGTCTTCAAACCTTTTACTTTCTTATTACGTAAACAATATGTTTGTACACCATCTGTTGGTAAGTATGCACATAGTTCTGCTTGACGAACATAAGCCTTTAAGTAAGCAGCTGCTGAAGCATCTTTATCAGCTGTATAAGCACCTGCAGCTAAGTATGAATCTAATTCATCATCTTTTAAACGAGCAAGGTTATTTACGCCTTGTGATTGAATAAAGTAATCAACGCTTGTATCTTCAGGGCTTGTAAAAGAGTTTCCTAAATAAGATACATCCCAATCACCAACAGCTGAATCATCACTTACAGTTGCAATAACTGTATTAAATTCCATTGTGTTTGCCTTGAAGTCGACACCAAGTTCTCCCCATTGTTTTTGTAACATAGGAATCATTGTATCCATCGCATCTTTTTCTTTTGTAGCCAAGAACTTAATGCTTAATTTTTGACCATCTTTTTCACGAATACCATCACTACCAACAGTCCATCCTGCATCATCTAAGATTTGTTTTGCCTTTTCTACATCATAATCATAGTAAGTAGCCCCATCAGCTTTTTCTTCACCACGAACATATGCACCATTTCCGCCAGATACTGGGTTACCAAACAAGCCTGGTACATATGCCAATTTAGCATCTTTATCATCTAATTTATAATAGCTTGCGATATAGGCTTCACGATCAAATCCATAAGCCAAAGCTTGACGTACTGCTTGATCTTGACATGCACCTGCAACCGTATTCATAAACAAGAAGTCTTCACGATCACTTGGATACGAATCCATAGTCAAACCTTTATCTTTGTCTTTGGCTACTGTGTTGATTTTATTCGCTTCCACTACATCTGGAATATAATCGACAGTTCCATTTTCCAATTCTTTGATTTCAGTCGAAGTCTCTGTTTTCTTGATCATAATCTTAGAAATTTGGTATTCTCCATCCTTAGCTTCAAAATTTTCATTTCGATCCAATGAAGCTCCCTCTGTTTTAGAGAATGATTTTAATTTATAAGGACCTGTACCAATAGGATTACTATTGTTCTTTTCAACATTCGAAGTTTTTCCCTTCTTATACTTCAATGTTTTTGCACTACAAATTTTTTGTGTTCCCAAAGTCGATTCTGCATCAATTTTTGGCTTTGCCATATGGAATACAACTGTATAATCGTCCGGAGTTTCAATACCAGATACTTCCTTTGCATCTCCATCATGATATTCGCTATATCCATTTAGGAAATCTACATTACTTGAAAAACGTCCTGTATAACTTGGGTCAGCCATAACGCTAAACGTTGCCTTTACATCTTTTGAAGTAAATTTAGATCCATCACTGAATTTAACACCTTTCTTCAATTTAAATGTCATCGTTGTACCATCATCACTAATAGTAGGTAAATCCTTTGCTAATTCTGGAACTAAATTGGCATCCTTGTCATATGCCAATAATCCTTGATATACCAAGTTAACTACATTGTGATCGTTAACGGTCTGATAATACATAGGAGAAAAATCTCCATTCATTTCTGTAAACAATCCAACTGTTAATGTTTGTTCTTTACCAGAACCCGATCCACCTGCAGAACATCCTGCAAGTACAAATGCCATACCTAGGGCACATACTTTTCTCTTATTCATAACTCTTCCTCTTCTCTTTCATGTAAACCATTATAACGCTTTCTGAAACATATTCAATTGTTTTTTACATTTAATTTCTGTAACAACATCATTTGCTTTATATAAAAGAAAAAAGCCTATCTTTTATGATAAGCTTCATATAATTCATTCTTTTTACAAGCCATTTCTTTGGCAACTAAACCAATAGCTTCTTTTGTACGCATTCCAGATTCAATATATTCATCCACTTTCGTAATGGCTGTATACATATCAAATACAACTTCATCTTGTTTAAATCCATCCATGACAATAACCATTTCACCTTTACAAGTAGCCGCTACCTCTAACACTTCTTCAATGGTTCCACGAATATATTCTTCATGCACTTTTGTGAGTTCTCTAGCTAAACACATTTGACGATTTCCCAATACTTCCAACATATCTTGTAAAGTATCCTCAATACGATGAGGTGCTTCATAGAAAATAGTTGTATAAGGAATTGTTTTGATTTCTTCTAGCTGTTTCTTTCTTTTTGAACTCTTATTGTCTAAAAAGCCATAGAACAAATAGTGATAACAACTCAATCCACTCGCAACCAATGCATTCATAGCTGCGTTGGCACCTGAAACAGAAACCACATTAAATCCATGCGAAATGGTTTCTTGAACTAATTTCTGTCCTGGATCTGAAACCAAAGGGTAGCCTGCATCGGAAACTACCGCAACATTTTCGCCATTTTCTAATCGTTCAATGATTTTAGGAATACTGACCTGTTGATTATGTTCATGATGCGACATCAATATTGTATCAATTCCATATGCCATTAAAAGTTTTTTTGTGTTACGCGTATCCTCAGCTGCAATGACACTCACTTCTTTTAAAATATCCAAAGCTCTAGGTGTCATTTCCTGTAAGTTTCCAATAGGTGTAGGAACCAAATACAATGTGGAAACATCCGTTTCAAAACTCTTCTGTCTAATCATTATTTAATTCCTTGTCTGGCCACAATTCTTTGAAATCCACAAACAAGACTTCTTCTTTGTTCTCTAACTTAGCCTGTTTTTGAAGAACGTTCATACTTGAAATACGATACTTCTTGTCTTTATATGTCACAGTTGAATTGATTTTTGGCAAATCCTTACGCATTCTTGTATATTCTTCATTTTCAAAACGTAAACAACACATTAGTTTTCCACACTGTCCACTCAACTTTTGAATATTCAATGCCAACAACTGGTTTTTAGCCATATTGATTGATACTGTATCAAAATCTGACATGAATCTTGAGCAGCAGCATTCCATACCGCAGTTTCCAATTCCACCGACAATTTTAGCTTTGTTTCTTGGACCCACTTGTCTTAATTCTATACGACAATGTAAGTGTTGTGCTAAATCTTTCAATAGTTGTCTAAAATCTACACGATCATCAGATACATATGTAAAAATAACTTTTGTACGATCCAATGTATATTCAGAACTAATCAAATGCATATCCAACTTCAAATTTGCGACACACTCGTGACAAATCTTCATAGCTTCTTTAGCTCTTTCTACATTTTCTTCTTTACACTTAATATCTTCTGTTGTTGCCTTACGCAATACCGGTTTAATATCTCCTTTTACTTTGGAAGCATCAAAATCAACGGTAGGGACACAAACCTTTCCTAATTCTTGTCCACGTACTGTTTCTACAACAACGATATCATTTGTATAGTATTTTACATTTGACCCGAAAGTGTAGGCTTTTTTTGATTCTTCAAACTGAATATAAACAATATATTTATATGTTACTTTTCCTTCTGTATTCACTAAATCACAGC
>OLSA01002888.1_pt1 | contig 12389 bp, 8 predicted proteins | sample 1672731 | NCBI WGS metagenome assembly OLSA01 (sample SAMEA3136718, study PRJEB25190) | human gut metagenome | biome: human gut; feature: human-associated habitat; material: faeces | place: Austria | collected 2013
GAAGCGTATCCTAGATGGAATCATCGAGATGATCTATGCTCTGGATAAGATCGCACCTGGAACAGCAGATGACGATACTCTGCTTTATGGTGTTGAGGTTAAATTCTACAACATGGAAGTTGAGATCGATGAGAATCTGGAAACCTGCCACAAAGGTCTCTTTGTTATCGGAGACTGCAGCGGTGTGACACATTCTCTTTCCCATGCATCCGCCAGCGGTATCTATGTAGCCAGATATCTGGAGCAGGAGTACTTCAGTAAATAATATGAGCGGCCCTTTTCTGCTGTCACAGTGATGGCGGAAAGGGGCTGCTTTTATGTTGTAGGAAATCACTGTACCATAAATAAAAAACATAAATCATATAAAACCATGCATAATGTGCATGAATATTGAAAGGAGTATGTTGAAAATAACTGACAGATGTAGGGGAAGAACCATGATTCGTCCGACAGCAATCTTGACAATTTTGTGATTTTGTGGTAAAAGAATAAGTAACCAGGTAAAATCGAATATGTACAAATGTTATGGCAATAAGGTTGCGTCCAGTCGGATGTGCAAAAGAGAATCCGGTGAGAATCCGGAGCGATACCGTCACTGTGTATGGGAGCTGCTTTTCAGAAACCACTGGGAAACCGGGAAGGGAGAAACAGCGATGATCGAAGTCAGGAGAACTGCCTTGGCGTAGAATTTAAGGTCTGCGGTATACAGAACCTGTATTCTCATAACGATACATAGCTCTTTTATTAAATGAATCAGACAGAATCGGAAATTACAGATATATCTGGTACATATAAACCATGTATTTATGGGAAAGCGGTAGCTGCAGAATATGCAGTTGCTTTTTTTGTGCATACAATTGTCCGGAAATACGAGAAATAAAAGAGGAAAAACGAAATGAAAAGAAAATCTATGTTAGCCTTATTACTGGCAGTATCCATGACCTGTTCCATGACAGCAGCAACAGGTACAGTTGCTTTTGCATCTGATGATGCAGCAACAGAAGAGGCTGCAGATGACACAGAAGCAACTGCAGACGATGCAGATGCAGCAGATACAGAGGAAGCATCTGATGATACAACAGAAGCTTCTGATGATGATCAGAAAGCCGCAGACGAAGTTGGTGCCCTGATCGATAAGATTTATGTTCAGGAAAGAACAGACACAACTGACGAAGACTGCAAAGCAGCAAAAGAAGCATGGGACAAACTTACAGATGCTCAGAAAGAACTGGTAACAGGCGAAGAAGCAAGCCCTGAATACTTTGGACGTGACACAGGTGATGCTTCCAAAGATGATCCTCGTAACCAGGATGAGATTGGTGAGAATGAACTTCTTGTAGTAAGTTTTGGTACATCCTTCAACGACAGCCGTGCAGAGGATATCAAAGGAATCGAGGATGCCCTTGCAAAAGCATATCCGGACTGGTCAGTAAGACGTGCATTTACAGCACAGATCATCATCAACCATGTACAGGCAAGAGATGATGAAGTAATCGATAATATGCAGCAGGCTCTTGACCGTGCAGTAGCTAACGGTGTTAAGAATCTTGTTGTACAGCCGACACATCTGATGCATGGTGCAGAATATGATGAAATGACAGAGGCAATTGATGGATACAAAGACAAATTTGAATCTGTTGCAATTGCAGAGCCAATGCTCGGTGAAGTTGGTGATGACGCTACAGTGATCAATGATGACAAGAAAGCAGTTGCTCAGGCGATCACAGATGAAGCCTGCAAGGAAGCCGGATTTGATGATATGAAAGCAGCAGCAGATGCAGGCACAGCATTTGTATTCATGGGACATGGTACATCCCATACAGCTAACGTAACCTATGACCAGATGCAGACACAGATGGATAATCTTGAATTCACAAACGCTTTCATCGGAACTGTAGAGGGAGAACCGGAAGACACAGCATGTGACAAGGTTATCGAGAAAGTAAAAGAAGCAGGATTCAAGAATGTAATCCTTCGTCCTCTGATGGTTGTTGCCGGAGACCACGCTAACAATGATATGGCCGGTGATGATGCAGATTCCTGGAAATCTCAGTTTGAAGCATCCGGTGATTTCGACAGTGTTGACTGCCAGATCGCAGGTCTTGGAAGAATTGCAGCAGTAGAAGATCTGTATGTGGCTCATACAAAAGCAGCAATTGATTCTCTTGGAGCATCTGACGATGCAGCGGCAGAAGATACTGATGCCGAAGCAGCAGGTGACAGTGCAGACGATGCACAGGCAGATGACGCAGCTGAGACAACAGCTGATACTGCACAGGCTGACGCTGAATAAAAAATATTGTTCAAACAAGATAAACTGCCCGGAGAACTTGCAAAAGTTTCCGGGCAGATATATTATATGATAAGAAAAAAGAAGTCATAGCAATTCCATAAAATACTGCAAACAGTTCGCACGTTTCTGTTCATTCCGTTCACAGTAACGTGCGCACATCTGAGAAAGATCCAGAGGAACTGTCTTAATTGCATTATTTTCTGGAATTACTATAATATATTTGCCATCACCTGTTCAAAAGCCTGTTGCTCTGCAGCAGATGGGTTGAACAGCACGATAGAAAAAACTATAAAAAATATGAAGATAAGGGAGAAGAAATAATCATGAAGAAACGTTCATTTACATTATTAATGTCAGCACTTACTATTTCAGCCACTCTGATCGGTACAAGCCCGGTTGCTGCAAAGACAGATACTGATACGGCAACAGAAGAAACCACTGATAAAGAAGAAACCACTGCAAAAGATGCTGATTCAGAAAACACAGATAATAAAGAAACAGATGCATCCAAGGGTGATACATTAGAGGATGGCACCTACACAGCAGAATTTGATACAGACAGCGGAATGTTCCATGTAAATGAAGCAAACGACGGAAAAGGAACCCTTACAGTAAAGGATGGCAAGATGACTATCCATGTAAGCCTTGCTTCTAAGAAAATTGTAAATCTTTTTGTGGGAAAAGCAGAAGATGCACAGAAAGACGGGGCAGAGATTCTTGAACCAACCACAGATACTGTTACATACAGCGATGGAATGAGTGAGGAAGTATATGGATTTGATATCCCGGTACCCGCAATTGGTGAAGAATTCGATGTAGCTTTGATCGGAACAAAGGGAAAATGGTATGACCATAAGGTAAGTGTCAAAAATCCTGTAAAATCCGATGATACAGATGCAAAAAAAGATGATAAAGAAAATAAAGATGCAGATTCCAAAGCAGATGACACAGACAAAGATGCGAAAGACAGTAAGACAAGTGAAGGTAAGACTCTGGCAGATCTGAATCTTGAAGACGGCGACTATACCATGGATGTAACTCTTACAGGCGGTTCAGGAAGAGCAACCATTGATTCTCCTGCAGCCATTAAGGTAGAAGGCGATAAAGCTACAGCAACTATCGTATGGAGCAGTCCGAACTATGATTATATGCTTGTGGATGGTGAGAAATATGAGCCGGTTAATAAAGATGGAAACTCCACTTTTGAAATCCCTGTCAGCGTATTTGATGCAGAGATGGAGGTAACAGCAGATACAGTAGCAATGAGTGAGCCTCACGAGATTGACTACACCTTAAATTTTGATTCCACAACTGCCAAAGAAGCAGAAAAAACAGCAAAATAATCATATACAAACAAAGAAACAATTATGAAGATGAAAAACATAATAAAGAAACAGCAAAAAACAATATTTATCGGTTTTATGTCAGTTGCATTATTTATTATCTGTATATGCACTGTCTGTACAGCATACGCAGCAGATAAAGACAATGCAAAAACTCCTGTGGATATCCCGGGACTTACCTATGATCACAGTATGGAACTTTCCTACGCAGAAGAATTCAGCGTAGACTATTACAATGATGGCTATGCTCTGATCACTATCAATCAGGAAGGACAGTTTCTTGTAGTTCCAGAGGGAAAAAAGGCTCCAAAGGGGCTTGAAAAAGATATCACAGTTATTCAACAACCGCTGAACAACATCTATCTGGTAGCAACCTCTGCCATGGATCTTTTCCGCGCAATTGACGGTATTGACAGCATTCATCTTTCAGGAACTCAGGAGAATGGATGGTATATCCAGGAAGCAAAAGATGCCATGGAATCCGGAAAAATGATTTATGCAGGCAAGTACAATGCACCGGATTATGAACTGATCCTGAATGAAGGCTGTGGTCTTGCCATTGAATCAACTATGATCCACCATAATCCGGAGGTGGAAGAGAAACTGGAACAGTTTGGTATCCCGGTAATGGTAGAACGTTCCAGTTATGAGAGCCATCCTCTGGGAAGAACTGAATGGATGAAACTCTATGCTGTGCTTCTCGGAAAGGAAGATGTAGCTGAGAAAGCATTTAAGGAGCAGACAGACAAGCTTGACAAAGTTCTGACCTCTGATGATAAAGATACAGGTAAAACAGTAGCATTCTTTTACATTAATTCCACAGGTGCTGTCAATGTGCGAAAGAATGGTGATTATGTTTCAAACATGATCGAGCTTGCAGGCGGCAAATATGTTCCCGAAGATACAGGAGAAAGTGATAACGCTTTGTCTACCATGAATATGCAGATGGAAGAATTTTATGCCAAAGCAAAAGATGCGGACTATATCATCTATAACAGTACTATCGACGGTGAACTTTCTAGTATTGATGAACTGCTGGCAAAAAGTAATCTTCTGGCAGATTTTAAGGCAGTGAAGGATGGAAATGTGTGGTGTACGGGTAAAAATCTTTTCCAGGAAACCACCGAGCTTGGAACCATGATCGAAGATATTCATACAATCCTTACCACAGATGATGATTCACTGGATGAACTTGTATATATGCATAAGTTAAAATGATATTTGTAAATCCTCGGCACACTTGAATTCGCATTCTATGCGATTGGTATAGTTATTTACGAATGGCATTGAAATATGTTTGCGGGATTCTGCAGAACTGCCAAAAGCAGGAAATATAAAAACAAAAGGAACAAAAAATATGGATGACAAAAAACGTACAGCCAGATACTGGATAGCATTTTTTATACTGGCGGTGTTTCTGATGATTTTATTTGTCTGGAATGTAAATGCCGGAAGCATTCATCTTTCAGTGAGTGAGATTCTGAATATTATTTTCAGACATCAGGGAGATGCGACTGCTTACAATATAATATGGGAAATCCGTCTTCCCAGGATTCTGTCAGTGATCATTCTTGGAGGAGCACTTTCTGTATCCGGATTTCTTCTTCAGACATTTTTTAATAACCCTATTGCAGGTCCCTTTGTACTTGGAATTTCTTCAGGAGCCAAGCTGGTAGTTGCACTTCTGATGATTTATTTTCTGAGCAGATCTATTTCCATGGGTTCTGCAGCCATGATCATTGCAGCATTTATCGGTTCTATGATTTCCATGGGATTCGTCCTGCTGGTTGCAAAAAAAGTCCACAACATGTCCATGTTGGTTATCAGCGGTGTCATGATCGGTTACATCTGTTCTGCAGTTACAGATTTCGTAGTTACCTTTGCGGATGACTCCAATATCGTCAATCTTCACAACTGGTCACTGGGAAGTTTTTCAGGAATGTCCTGGGGTAATGTGAAAGTAATGGCAATAGTAGTTCTGCTCACAATGGTGATCGTGTTCTTTATGTCTAAGCCTATCGGTGCCTATCAGCTGGGTGAAGTTTATGCCCAGAATATGGGAGTGAATATCAAGCTGTTCCGCATAGGACTGATTCTCTTATCCAGTATTCTGTCTGCCTGTGTGACAGCTTTTGCAGGACCAATTTCTTTTGTTGGCATTGCAGTGCCTCACATTGTAAAAAGCCTGCTGAAAACAGCCAGACCGCTCCTTGTGATCCCGGCTTGCTTTCTGGGAGGGGCAGTATTCTGTCTTTTCTGTGATCTGATCGCCAGAACCGTATTTGCACCTACAGAACTCAGTATCAGTTCCGTAACAGCAGTGTTTGGCGCACCGGTTGTAATCTATATCATGATCCGCAGACAGAAGAGAAATTGATATAAAAAGCAGGAGCAGAATACGCTATCCGGGCAGATTACTATAAGATGCAGCATAAAAAGGAAAACAGGAAAAAATATGTCAGAGAAAATAGCAGATGTAATAAAGGAAACAGAAAATAACAAAGCAGACCGGCAGGAACAGTATTTTTTCCGTACGGATCAGCTGACTGTGGGATATGACGGAAAACCTCTTATCAGAGAAATCAATATTCAGCTGAAAAAGGGAGAAATCCTCACTCTCATCGGTCCTAACGGTGCCGGAAAATCCACTATTCTTAAAAGCATCACCAGACAGCTTGCCACGATCAGCGGTACTGTTTATCTGGATAAAGAAAAAATGGCAAAGATGACCAATAAAGAGGTCTCTCAGAAACTGGCAGTCGTGCTCACAGAGCGTATGCGTCCGGAACTGATGACCTGCGAAGACATTGTAGCCACAGGGCGTTATCCTTATACAGGAACTTTGGGAATACTCTCCGCAGAGGATAAGACAAAGGTAAAGAAATCAATGGAAACCGTCCATGCATGGGATTTAAAAGATAGGGATTTTACAGCCATCAGTGATGGTCAGAGACAACGAATCCTTCTTGCCCGGGCTATCTGTCAGGAGCCGGAGATCATTGTACTGGATGAGCCGACTTCTTTTCTGGATATCCGTCATAAGCTGGAACTTCTTACTATTTTGAAACAGATGGTGCTGGATCATCAGCTTACAGTGATCATGTCGCTGCATGAGTTGGATCTTGCACAGAAAATATCTGATAAAGTTATCTGTGTACATGGAGAATATATAGAAAAATACGGTGCTCCGGAAGAAATCTTTACTTCTGAGTATATTCGGAAGTTGTATGGAATTACCAGAGGAAGCTATAATGCTGCTTTTGGATGTGTGGAGATGGATCCGCCCAGAGGTGAACCTCAGGTGTTTGTAATTGGCGGTAATGGAAGCGGAATTCCGTATTATCGAAAACTGCAGAGACAGGGAATTCCATTTGCGGCAGGAGTGCTTCACACGAATGATGTAGACTGTCAGGTAGCCGGTGCACTTGCAGACCAGGTGATTACAGAGAAACCTTTCGAAAGTATTTCACAGGAATCTTATGATAAGGCTGTGGAATTGATGAAAAAATGTCAGAAAGTTATCTGTCCTCTGAAAGACTTCGGAACAGTGAATGCCGCAAACAGGGAACTGCTTCGCCTTGCGCAGGAGCTGGGAATACTGGCAGAGCTATAGGTTACTGTTCACTCCGTTCCCAGCAACACGCTTCGCGATGCACAGAATTTATGCTAATCGCATAAATTCGCGCAGTATGTCTTGGTTTTTCTGTGACCTTCGCTCACAAAAAACACCTCGCGGGATATTTCCAGTGAACAGTATCTATGATCGATTACTATAAATCAAAAATATGGACATATTCTTTTGTTCCCGAAGAATATGTCCATATTTTGAGCAGTATTACCGCAATCCTGTTAAATGAGTCATATGAAGAGTATCGTTTATTACGATCCTGTGGAACTTTCTGCTGAATCCGGATAGGTATAAAATTCATGTACGCCGTATTTAAACAGCCTTTTCAGATCTTTCTCAAACCAGGAGACATTCTGGCTTTCAGCTTCAGATTTCTGGATAAAAAACAGTGCTCCTTCTGAATAATCCACACCTTCAAGAGCCTGTCTGACGGCTTCTCTTGTCTCATCTGTAACAGTTACTTCATTGATACGTCCGTCATAAGTCGGTGAAAACTGCGGAACACCATTGGTATTCTGCCATACCACTTCTGTGACTGTATCGGGAAATTCCTTATTCTTTATACGGTTCATGATCACATTGGCAACCAGAATGCGTCCCTTGACATCCTCAGTACCTGCTTCAGCCTCTACAATATGAAGCAATGTATCATAGTCCTCATCCGACATCATCCGGGCGCTCTCTGCAAGAGCCGCTGTCCTTGCATCCAACTCATTGATGCTGCTCTCCATAGAAGAGCTGACATCGAATTCTGCCATATTATCTTCAATAACTTTAATTCTCTGACCGACCATTACCTGTTCACAGGAAGTTCCGATACGTGTGACTGATTTTTTGGGAGAAGCTGTATCATTCATTCCGGATACTACTCCTGCAATTCCTGTTGGCAGTACATCTGTTTCGTCAGCATCAGAGGAAAAAGTTTTCTCCCTATTTTCAGAAGCTGCATATACTTTGTTTTTTCCATTAAAATCTGCTATTCTGCCGCCTGCTGCAAACGCAATCGCTGTACAGGTACACACTGTAACCAGTATCAGACTCCGCGCCGGATTGCCGGACTGTTTTGACTCTTTTTTCTGAACTTTCATACTTATCATTCCTTGAGTTTTTTTAATTACAGGTTTTTATGGTTGTAACATTTCTGTAACTTATAAGAAAATTATATTTAATATAATTGATTTTGTCAAGCTTTTTTCATATTTTTGTAACATTTTGGCTTGCAAAAAAGAAAAAAGGAAGGTTCCATCAATGAAATCTCCCTTTAATATATGCTTCATTTTTCTCAATTATTACATTTATTTTTTTCGCCGCAGATCAGGAACATAGGGGTTGGATTATAAAACTCATCTTTCTTTGTATAAATTCTGCTGCTGATACCCAGATCAATGGAGAATCTGTTGATACCCAGTTTTCCCAGTGTCTCCAGATCCCAGGCAGGGCGTACATAGGAACTGATAGGAAGCTGGCGTTTAATTTCCTCGCATTCCTGCATCATGGCATCGCCTACTGTAAAATGAGCATGATTGGCAGGCAGATCAGCAGTATCTGAGAAATCATCTGCACCATAATTGGCATCTGCGTTGATCAGGATTCCTCCCGTTTTCAGCACACGAATCCATTCTTTATATGCTCTTGCTGCATCCGGAAGTGTCCAGGTAAGATTTCTGGACACGATTACATCAAAGGTACCATCAGGAAAATCCGGATTTTCCGCATCCATTACTTCAAACGTACAGGAGGCGTTCTCTTCTTTTGCCAGTTCCCTGGAATGAATGATCATATCCGGTGTCAGATCGATTCCTGTAACTTCATGTCCCAGTTTTGCTAAAAGAATGGAAAAGAAGCCTGCACCGCATCCCACATCCAGAATCCTTAATTTTCCATCAGGAAGAAAAGTCCCGATCTCTTTCAGCCATTTATCAGCCATATCACTGTGAAGCTCAGCTCTTCTCTGTTCCATAAAACTGTCGCTTCTTTTCGCCCAGTAATTTGTGATCTTTTCCTTGCGTTCATCCTTTCTTCTGCTGAAACTGCCATATGCGATCATCGGACCATCCTTAATAACCTGAAGACTTCCCGCCTGATATAGAACCACTCCATTTAAATCGGATAAACTTGTCTCCAGAATATTTCCCTCATAATCCTTAACACAGCCAAGATACTCTCCAACCTTAATGATATCTCCCGGTTTTTTGGCAGGATACCACAGCCCGGATACACTGGCAGACTGATAACGCACATCTTCAATTTCCATGGGATAATAATTACTGTAACTTCTCATGCCATCGTAAACACCCAGCGCACACAGAATATTACGCACATCTTTTCTTGTAGAATGAACCTCCTCCGGACTCCAGCCTCCCATCTGGCCACGTTCGATCAGAACACTGGGAATGCCACATGTGGCAGCATAATTGTAAGAACCACCGGATGCCACATTAGACTTTACCATATAGGGAACATCTGCCTGCTCTGCCATCTTCCTTGACATCTGAACCACATCTTCATCTGCACATCCGGCATAGTAAATATAAGGCGTAAGCTGCTCATAATCATCCCCGCTGTGAAGATCAATATAATAATCTGCTGCACTGTGAAGCTTCTGAACCACCTCATACGCCAGACGGTCCATCCTGGTTCCCTGCGGATTCCCCGGAAATACACGATTCAGATTCTTCTCATCCTCCGGGCAGATACTGCCGCTCCTCTCCTCAAATTCCTTCCTGCACACAGTCTTAACCAGGATCACTCTTCCATGGATCTTCTCAGGCTTCAGTTTATCTGCAAGCTCAACAGCAGCCTGGATTCCCACATATTCTCCTCCGTGGACCGCAGCGGTGATCAGAACTGTCTTTCCGGGATGAGAACCGCAGATTACTGTATAAGGAAGCGAAAACTCACCTCCGCCCAGTTTCAGGAATCCGCTCTTTTTCGTACCCGGAGCAGCACACAGCATGGCATCCTCCAAATCTCTTTTCCTGTCATATCCGCTATCAGAATCACCCATTCCATCATTCTCGGACCAGATATCTTTCTCTTTCTTCACAGCGCTGATCATAAACATCGGCGTAGAATGATAATTCAGCTTCTCTTCCTGACTCCACACCCGCTGCCAGATCCCGGTATCCACTGCCACAGACTCAAACCCGTTCTCCTTCAGAAACTTCCTGTCCCAGGACGGTCTGTTAATAGAAGAAAGAGGCATCTGCAGTGCAATCTTCTCCATTCTGTCAATATCCGTACAGAGGTAATGATCATCCAGATGCTCACTCTCCACACTCTTTCGGTCTTCCTCATAAGACAGGCGTTTCTCCTCATCATAAAGATAACCGTACCAGTTTGCATCGAAATTAAGAAGCTTTCCGCCCGGTTTCAGTACACGACACCACTCTTCATAAGCTCTCTTAGGATCCTTCAGATTCCATGTCAGATTCCTGCTGATCACAACATCAAACACATCATCCTCAAATTCCAGATTCTGAGCATCCATCTTATAAAAAGAAATCCGCTCACAAAGATTACCGGCATTCCTCTTCGCGGTATCCAACATCTCCTGCGTATAATCAACAGCAGTCACCTTATATCCCGCCTCAGCCAGAATAACAGGAAAAAATCCAGGTCCTGTTCCGATATCCAAAATCTTAATCTCATCCTTCGCTTTCTCCGGGAACTGCCCTTTCAACACCTCAAGCCATGCCCCCTTCTGCATCCCATTTAATTCCTTATGATTAACTTCAGAATACCCCTCAGCCCGGGTAGTCCAGTAACTCTCAATCTCCGATAATAAATCCTTCACCTTATGCCAACCTCCATGCACGCAATTTATAATCATATATGACCCAAATTATATCAAATCCACCCTTCCCCCAACAAGCCCTCCCGGGGGATATATTTCGCATCTCAATTCATTTTTATATAAACAAAGTCCTTCTTATAATTCACACTCCACCTTGTATTATATCTTAACCAAAACCAGCGAAGCAGGCGTATAGTTGTACCGGATGCATTTGCAGGCATCTTAGAGATTCTTAGTCCTCGGAAATCTGCGTTATGAGACGAAAAGTCCCTTGTCTGAGCGACAGCGAGTAATTCCGGACTTTTCGTCTCATGCTTTTAGCGGATTTTCGAGGGCTTAGAATCTCTTAGATGCCGAAACCGTATCCGGTACAACTATACGCCTGCTTCGCGTCCCCTTTTTAAACCAAAAACAAAGCTGCCATACCCCCAAAAAGAGGATATGACAGCTATATATTTTTACTCAGATAGCTCCAAGAATCTTCCGGGCATTATCAATCCTTTCCTGCGTCGGAGGATTAACCCCCTCCAGTGGATAAGAAAGCCCCAGATTCTCCCATTTAAACTTACCAAGCGTATGATAAGGGAGCACCTCCACTCTCTCCACATTGGAAAGAGTATGGATAAAATCAGCTAACCGGTGCAGATATTCATCCTTATCACTTCCGTCCGGCACAAGCACATGACGGATCCATACAGGTTTTTTCATATCAGAAAGTTCCCGCGCCATCGCAAGAATATTCTTATTGGAATGACCGGTAAGCTTAATATGCTCCTGCTCGTCAATCTGCTTGATATCAAGCATTACAAGATCTGTATACTTCATAAGCTCCAGCCATCCGGAATGCCATGGTTCCTGATCAGTGAAAGGATTTCCACTGGTATCAAGATTCGTATGCACACCCTCTGCCTTTGCCTTCTTAAAAAATTCTGTAAGAAAATCCATCTGAAGCAATGGCTCACCACCGCTTACAGTGATACCGCCTTTGCTGCCCCAGTAGCCCTTATAACGTAAAGCTTTCTTAAGAAGCTCATCTGCCGTATAAAGCTCTCCCTGCTTCATCTTCCAGGTATCCGGATTATGACAGAACTGACATCTCATGGCACAGCCGCTAAAAAAAATCACATATCTTACTCCGGGTCCGTCAACGGACCCGAAGCTTTCTAAAGAATGAACATAGCCTTTTATCTGTTTATTATCCATTATATCATCATCCATTAATTACATTCTGTCGTGGCAGGTTCTGGCAATAACGTCTAACTGCTGCTCTCTTGTAAGGTCGATGAACTTAACAGCATAACCGGATACACGGATTGTGAAGTTTGCATA
>OLSA01002895.1_pt1 | contig 12373 bp, 6 predicted proteins | sample 1672731 | NCBI WGS metagenome assembly OLSA01 (sample SAMEA3136718, study PRJEB25190) | human gut metagenome | biome: human gut; feature: human-associated habitat; material: faeces | place: Austria | collected 2013
GAGATCGGAAGCCCTCGTCTATAGCCTGCTTGCAGGCTTAGGCGGGGTGGTTCACTTGGTACTTTTTATCCAATAAACTACATGTTTTGGATTATCTATATCGATTTCAACTTCTATTTCAAAATTTTTATACCGATACAGTAATGTTTTTGCACCGATACTTTTCTTAACCTTTTTCTTTTCTAATACAAAAATATTGTTCATTTTACTATTTACGGCTGCACATTAGCGGTATCATCAGTTGCATTTTCTGCAATTACTAGCTGATCCAATTCGTTAGAGTGTTTCGCAATTTCAATAGCGTCAATAAGCTCATGGACGAATTCATCCATTTTTCTAATATCTTGAGCAACAAATCCTTTTGTAGAAAGACTTGCTTCATCATGAAATAGTTTTACTAACGTAATATCTGGAATTTTTATGTTTTCTATATAAAACATAACATGATCTTGGTTTTCAATATCTGTATGAACTGTAATCTTAAAATTATGATATTGATAGACTAACAATTTAATTGATAATCTCTTTAAAGTTTTTTTTCTCCGTAAGATAAAAATAGAACTATTCATCAATAATTTACCTTTCCCACTGATCTTTGTTTTTTACATTGGTTTTGAATTTATCTTTTTCACTTACCATTTTATCTAAAATTTGCTGCTGTGTGTCTTTTTCAATATTGTATCCTCGTTGTTGAATTTCGTCAAGAAATGCATGCGTACTAAACTGGAAAGCAAGGTTAATCGCTAACTCTTCATCTCTTCCGCTTCTTGCATCTAATTGACCATTTGTTTCAAAAATATCCTTTTCTCCATATGACATTGCTAATCTGTTTATTTTATTGATGCCTTCGATTGCTAAAATCAATTTTTCTTTTCTGTCTTTATCCGTTGCTTTTAAGCGATCCAAATAGTTTTCATCTGTAAATGACTGAGTAAATACTCTTTTTTGAATGGAATATTCAATCTCAGAATTAAAATATTGAGGAAATGATTTAAGCCATTGCTCTGCAGCTTCCAAAGAATCCTGCTGGTCTTCAATATCTTCCCCACTCTCTTTAATTGCCTCAACTAATTTGTCTAATCTGTTCATTGCATCTTTCATTGTGTTTTTCATAACCTTTTCCTCCTTTAGATTAATCTAAATTGTCAGTTCCTAACTCCTTGTTTTTAATATGGAGAATGATTATGAAAATAAAATCGTTTCTTATCTTTTATTCATCTTCTCCTCCATTCATTAATTTTAGGTATAGTCAATATGGAAAATCTTTTCAAAAATAAAAAATGAGTATAAGAAAAGAGCTAACTGGTTAGGCTAGCTCTTTGTCTCATTGCTATTCGCCGTACTCCCAGGAGTTACGAATTGGTTTGCTGACTCCAGATTTCTTTCCAGAGTAGTCATACCAACCCGCATACAAGGTCTTATTGCCCGTGTATGCCGGAAGTTTCGTGATGCTGGATCCCGAAAGCGCCGCGTTGTCATACCAGCCAAGGAAAATACAGCCTTCCTTACTGATCTGTGCCGCTGTCGGAAGCACGATCTCATCATCATACTTATAATCCGTTGTCGGTGTGTATCCCGCTTTCCAGCTTCCTCCGTTCAGCTGGTAGGTCACCGTACAGTCGGAACTCTCCCACTGGGCGTATAAGGTGATCACCGCTCCGGCTGTGGATGCCGCGTCGGTTAAGGTCGCTCCGTCCGCGTATCCCGTTCCGGTCCCGTCCGCCGCTGTGTTCCAGCCTGTGAACCGGTATCCGGTCCGGCTGAAGGTATTAGCAGTCAGTTCCTTCGCTTCTCCGCTTACGAATTCCTGGCGCTCCATGGTTCCGTCCGTTCCCCCGTTCCGGTTGAACTCCACATAGTAACGGCTGTGGCCCCACTGGGCGTACAGGGTGATGACGGTTCCTTCCCGGTCAGTCAGGTTCAAAACGTTCTGCTTGTCCTGATAAGAGGTTCCGGTTCCGTTGGATTCCGTGTTCCATCCGTCAAAGGAGTATCCGCTTCTGCTAAATCCGTTTGCCGTCAGAAGCGCTTCGGTTCCGTAGGTCATGGTCTGGTCCGCCATGGTCCCCTTGGCGTTGAATGCTCCCGCGTCAAAGTGGATCCGGTACTGGACCGGTCTCCACTGGGCGTACAGGGTCACTTCGCCATGGTCTGTCATGGTCAGGCTGGATACCTTCTGGCCGTCCGTGTATTTCGTTCCTTTTCCATCCGCACGTAACGCCCAGCCGTCAAAGGTATATCCGGGTCTGGTGTACCGGTTCTGGTCCAGGTTCATCTCTTCCCCGTAGGCCATCGCCTGGTCCGCCATAGCTCCCTCAGCGTCCTCGGCGTTCTTGTCAAACTTCACGGTATAGCGGTTTGGCGTCCACTGGGCATACAGGGTGATGACGCTCTCCGCGGTATCCGTTAAGTTCGTCACTTCCCCGTTGTTCTGATAGCCTGCCCCGCTTCCGTCCGGTCTGGTGTTCCAGCTTCCGAAGGTATATCCGGCGCGGACATAGGCGTTCGGGTTCAGCTTCCGGGTGGTGTCATACGACAGGGTCATCCGCTCCATGCTGCCGGAGGTCGCCCCGTTTCCGTCAAAGTCAATGTAGTAACGGATGGTCCCCCACTGGGCGTATAACGTTACCGTTCCGTTTGGTTCCGCCGTCAGGTTCTTCACCGGCTGGCCGTCCGTGTAGGCAGTCCCGCTTCCGTCCGCTTCCGTGTTCCATCCAACAAACATGTAGCCTTCTTTGGTGTACTGGCTGGTGGTTAAGGCTTCCTCTGTATCATAGTGGAAGGTCTGGTCGCTCATGGCCCCTTCCGCTCCATTGGCGTCAAAGGATACCCGGTAGGTATTGGCCAGCCACTGGGCGTACAGGAGGATCTCCCCGTTGTCCGCCTGGGTTAAGTTCCTTACTTCCTGCCCATCCGTATAAGCCGTTCCGGTTCCATCAGATCTGGTGTTCCATCCGGTAAAGGTATATCCGGTATTCGTATAAGTGTTCAGAGTCAGGGTTTTTGTTTCGTCATAGGCAAGGGTCATGGTTTCCATGGCTCCGGCTGCTTTCTCCGCGTTCTTCCGGAACCCGATGGTATAGGTATTGGCGGTCCACTGGGCGTATAAGGTGACCACGTCCCCGTTTACCGCACTTAACCGGCTGATCTCGGTTCCCGCCGGGTAGGATTCCCCGGTCCCGTCCGCCCTGGTGTTCCAGGACTTAAAGGTATAGCCGTCCAGGATATAGCCGCAGCGGCTGATGATGGCGGTCTCCGCGTAGGATACTTTGGTGTTCGCCACGCTTCCGTATGCCGACTCGTTGTTTTTATGGTAACGGATCCAGTAGTGGATCGGGCTCCACTGGGCGTACAGGGTCACGGTGCCGTTCTGCTCCGTGGTCAGGTCCTGTACGGTCTGTCCCTCGGTATAGAGCGTTCCGTTTCCGTCCGCTGCTGTGTTCCATCCGGCAAAGACATATCCGGTCCTGGTAAACGGGTTCTGTCTGACGGTCACGGGCTGTCCGCAGGTAACCTGGATATCCTCCGCCGTTCCTTCCGCTTCCATGGAGTTCCGGTTGTAGCTGATGGTATAGGTGTTGGCTTCCCACTGGGCGTATAACGTTGCCATGGTGCCGTCCGCCGCCTTTAAATTGTTGACATACGCCTGGTCCCTGCAGACCGTTCCGGTTCCGTCCGGGTTGGTCGCCCATCCCTTGAAGTGGTATCCGGTCTTCTCGTAGCGGTTCGGGTTTAACTGCATGGAACGGTTCTCCACCAGGGCCTGCTTCGCCATGATGCCGGAGGTCGCGCCGTTTCCGTCAAAGGCCACGTAGTAGGCGTTTGCCAGCCACTGGGCATACAGGGTGACCGTCGCCCCGTCCTCTTTCCGTTCGGTGCTTAAGACCTGTCCGTCCTCATAGGCAGTGCCGCTTCCGTCCGCTTCCGTGTTCCAGCCGTTGAATAAGGTCCCGTCATTGGCATAGGCGCAGGTGTTCAGCTTCTGGGCGGTGCCGTAGGAGAACTTCTGGGCCGCCATGGAGCCGGACGCATACTCGGAATTGGAGACAAAGGTGACATAATAACTATTCCCTTCCCACTGGGCGTACAGTTCCACGATGGCGTACGCAGTGGAGGTCAGGTTCTTGACGGTCTCCATGTCCTGGTAGGACTGTCCGCTTCCGTCCGGTTTGGTGTTCCATCCGGCGAAATGGTATCCGTTCCTGGCATAGGTGTTCTGGTTCAGTGGCTGGGACTTTCCATAGGTAAATGGCTGGGCCAGCATCATGCCGGAGACATCCTCCGCGTTCTTCTTAAAATCAATGGTATAGGAGTTCTCCTGCCACTGGGCATACAGATCAATGGTCCCGTCTTTGACCGTTGTCAGGTCCAGGACCGTTTCCTTGTCGCGGTAGGAAATGCCGGTCCCGTCCGGGCTGGTGTTCCATCCTGCAAAGGTGGCCCCGGTCTTCCGGTAGCCGCACATGGACAGTTCCTCTTCCGTTCCGCAGTGGAGGGTCTGGTCTTCCATGGCCCCAGTCACATCTTCAGTGTTGGCGTGGAACTTCACGGTGTAGGCGTTGGACTCCCACTGGGCGTACAGGCTGATCACCGCTCCGTCCTGTTTGGTTAAGTTATAGATCTCCGCCCCGTCCGCGTAAGCGGTTCCCTTTCCGTTTTCCATGGTGTTCCATCCGGTGAAGGTATATCCCGGTTTGGTATAGCGGTTCAGGGTTAAGGTCTGGCGCACGTCATAAGCAGCCGGCTGGTCCGGCATGGTCCCTTTCACTCCAGCGCCTCCGTGGAACCGGATGTAATAGGCGCTTGGCTGCCACTGGGCGTACAACGTAACGGTCTCGTCCGCTTTGGATGTCAGGTTCATCACCGTGGACTGGTCGGAATAGGAGGTTCCGGTCCCGTCCGCTTTCGTGTTCCATCCGCTGAACGGGTATCCTGCCTTTCGGAAGGTTCCTGCCGGTAACACGGTCTCCCCGTCATAGGTAGCGGTGACCGGATCCATAACGCCGGTGCCGCCGTTTCCGTCAAAGGAGATCTGGTAGGTGACCGGGGTCCACTGGGCATACAGGGTGACGGACGCGCCGTTCTGGGACGCCAGGTTCTTCACTTCCGCCTTTGCCTCATACCGGGTCCCGAGCCCGTTGGACTGGGTGTTCCAGGAGTCAAAGGTATAGCCGGGTCTTACATAGCCGTTTTCGGATAAGGTTCCGGTCCGGTCATAGGCCATGGTCTGGGACTGCATGGTTCCGGTGGCGTCATCGGCGTTCCGGTCATAAACAACCCGGTATCCGGTGGCTTCCCACTGGGCCTGCATGGTCAGGACTTTTCCTTTCTCATCGGTCAGGTTCAGGACCAATTCTTTATCCGCGAACGTCCGGGATGTACTGCCGATCATGCATTTCCATCCGGCAAAGGTATATCCGGTTCTGGTGAATTGGTTTTCCAACAGGTTCACAGCCACGTCATAGTTCATGAACTGGTTGCCCATTTCCCCGGATGTCGCCCCGTTGCCGGAGTACTGGATGATGTAGGCACATGGCACCCAGACAGCGTACAGGGTCACCGATCCGTCCCTGTCAGCGGTCAGGTTCATGACTTTGGTGCCTTCCTGGTAGGAGATGCCGCTGCCGTCCGATCTGGTGTTCCATTCCTTAAATTCATAACCGGATCTGGTAAACTTGTTCAGTTCCAGCATCCGTTCCTCATCATAGACCAGTTCCATGTCTTCCATGGTCCCTTCCGCCCCGTTCGGGTCGAAGTGGACCTTGTAATGGTTCGGGTTCCACTGGACATACAGGTCCACAATGCCGTCCCGTTCCGGGGTCAGGTTCAGGACCTCTTCCTGATCCTGGTAAGTGTTCCCGTTTCCGTCCTCTTCGGTGTTCCAGGTACCGAAGGTATATCCGGTCCGGCGGAACCCGTTAGCGGAAAGGTTCTGGGCGGTGTCATAGGTAAATCCCTGGTCCAGCATGCCTCCGTCCGCCCATTCACTGTTCTTGTTGAACCGGACGGTATAATCGTTCGGGATCCAGAAGGCGTATAAGGAAACGGTGGATTTATCGGCGCTGGATAAGTTCATGACTTCCTGTCCGTCCGTGTAGCCGGTACCGCTCCTGTCCGCCGCCAGGTTCCACTGGTCGAAATGGTAGCCGAGCTTGGTAAACGCGTTTAGGGAAAGGTTCTGGGCCTCATCGTATAAGAATACCTGGGCCGGCATGGTGCCTTCCGCTTTTTCGTCATTCCTGTCAAACAGGACGGAGTAGGCGTTCTGTTTCCAGACCGCGTACAGGGTCACAACGGAATCCGCCGTGTTGGACAGATTGGATACTTCCTGTCCGTCGGTGTAAAGGACCGTTCCTTCCGGCGTGTCAGACCAGCCAAGGAAGGTATAGCCTGTTCTTGCACACTGGTTCACTGCCAGAGATTTGGTCTCCCCGTAATGGAACCGCTGCATGGTATTCTCCCACCGGAACAGTGGCGTGGACTGGGTCAGGTAGCCTCCGCTTGTTGTGGCAAACAGGATCTCATCAGAGCCTGCCTGGTAGGAAGTCCCGTCGCCTCCCACTAAAGACGTACATCCGGTAAAGACTTCCGATCCGTCCTCATAATTGCCAACTGCCTCGATGTTCCAATTGGAGGAATCCGCGAGGATCGTCCGTAAAGAGGAGCATCCGTAGAACATCCGTGCCGCTTTCTCCATCCTGGAAGTGTTCCATACGGTCAGGTTCAGAGCGGTCATGGAGCTGTCTCCATAAAAGAATTCGTTTGCGTTGGTCACACCCTCAAAATCCCAGGTGCCGACCGGTCCGATGTCTTTTAAGGAAGCCATGTCTTTTAATAGGCCGGAGGAATCCTGGTTCATCCGTACCCGGGTTGCTTCGGTATAAACAAAGACCGTTCCTCCGTCATACCAGACATCCACTTCTTTTCCAGAGGTGGAAATGGCGGTATAGCCGGAAACCGGGCGTGCCGGGGCGGTACGGATCAGGCGGATCCGGCTTAAGTCACCGGAAAGGTCTTGAAAGATCCGGTTGATCTCAGCACCAGTCTTTAACAGGCTTTCTTCCTGGATCACATTTTCAGAAACACCACCATTCGGGTCAAACGTAACCTGGTAGGTGACAGGAGCCCACTGGGCGTAATAGTCCGGGATTCCTGCCGGTACCGTGTTGTCCGACGGCCAGTCCGTTCCGGTTCCTGCCTCACTGGAGTTCCATCCGGCAAAGCTGTAGCCTTCCCGTGACGGGGTATCCGGGGTCTGTGTGGAGCCGATCAGCCAGGTAACAGTACCCGGGCCTCCGTTACCGCCGTTGTCATGGAAGGTGATGCTGGTGGTGGACAGCTTCCAGACCGCATATAAGGTCACCACCCCTCCGTTTGTTGTGGTAAAATTGCTCACGGACTGTCCGTCACTGTAACTTGGGGACGTGGCGGAAGCGTCCGTGGACCATCCAAGGAACTCGTAGGATGTCCGTGTATAGGCATTCGCCCGTAAGCCCTGTGCCTGGTCATAGGTGAACCCCTGGTCCGCCATGGAACCTCCATCCGCTCCATTTCCATTAAAACGGACGGTATAGGTGATCGGGATGGTTTCCAGTCTTACCCCACATCTGGTACAGTTCTTATATAAATAGCCGTCGGACTGGGAGTAACTGGATGGCCAGGAATGTCCTAACGCGCTGGTGCCGCTGGACTGGACATAACCGCAGGTACTGCATTTCCGGTACTGGGTTCCTCCGGAAGTACAGTTGGCGGTATTGCCATACCAGCCTCCATAACTGTGTCCGGCTTTCCCTTCCGTCAGTCCACAGGTATTGCAATATTTCCAGTGGTACGTGCCATCCGATTTCCAGACATAGTTCGCCCCATGGGAGGTTGTCCAGGCCCCGCATCTGGTACACGCGCGGTAATGATTGTTGCCGGAGATCTGCCAGCCGGTAGGACCGGAATGACCTAATGCTGCGATTGATTCTGTTCTATTGCTCGCACCACAGCTACAACTATACGTTCTAACTCCTGCTGCTGTGCATGTTGCGGCCTGTGTTATACGAGATGTTGTATCATGTGATTTAGTAAAGCCTGAAGATGCATAGAAACTCCCATATAGTGAATTGCCATAACTATGTCCGTTATGATTTTCATCATAATATGTACTGTATGTTTTTCCCGACATTAATGTTGCAGTTACATGCGTTAAATTAGATGGAGGATTTGTAACTGTTACATTTGCCACGTATCCCCTACAATTATCATGACTATCATATGATAAACTTTGAAAAACAATTGTCGCTTTGCTCCCATTTGATAATGTTACTGTATAGGTTGAACCGGAAGATATTCTATCACTAGACGAAAATCTAATGTAACCTAAGCAATGCGTATACGTATCATAAGACCCTCTATGATGGTATCCACAGGTTTGAAATTTAATACAAGAACTCCATGGTTTTTGCTTTCCATTAATCGTTGCACTTGCTGTACAAGCCGCCCAGCTATTAACAGTAAACACAAGTACCATTAAAATTACGGTTATCATCATCCCTATATAGAATTTCATTTTATTCCATTGTAAATTATAACTCATTCTATTTACTGCTGTTTTCATAACTTTTTTCTCCTTCCTTTTCCAAAATATCTATGATTAAGGCATAAATTCTGCCATCAAAGAAAAATTACAAACTTTCTCATTCTTTTATTATTATGGTAAATAAAAGATGAAATAAAAAAGATCTTAAAAGGGAGTTTATTTCCTTCTAAGACCTTTTCTAATCACAGGCACCTTTTCTTTTTGCTTTCGCTAATCCGCCATCTTGGTAAAGGATACCATTGTCATGCTATTGGTACAATGCACTGTCATTTCAGACGGATCAATACATTGCGTCTTCGCATCTCCTCATGTCCTGCTGAGGTATGGGAATCTATCGCCTGCTTTTCGATTCCCTAGGATTTGACCTCCTATCCTCAAGGAATGCTTCTTTATATAATATGGAAAATAACGACAGCAACAGGATTCGAACCTGTGGATCGAGAAATCTCAATCTTCTGGTTTCCAACCAGACGCATTCGTCCAACTATGCTATGCTGCCAAAATACAGATGATCGGACTCGAACCGACACGGGACATCCCCATCCGGGCTTAAACCGGATGCGCCTACCAATTACGCCACATCTGCATAACGACCGCGGCAGGATTCGAACCTGCGGACCGGATTTCTCCGGTCTCCTTCTTAGCAGGAAGGCGGTTTTAGCCAACTCACCCACACGGCCATATTTTTTTATAAACGGAGATTCAGGGATTCGAACCCCGGAACCGATTTTTACACCGATTTACAGTTTTCAAGACTGCCGCATTCGGCCACTCTGCCAAATCTCCAAAATGCCGTCAGTGGGAGTCGAACCCACATATCTAAGACGCCTGCTTCTAAGGCAAGTGCGTATCCCATTTCCGCCATGACGGCTTAGCGTGGACCGAGGGAATTGAACCCTCATAGCGGAGCATTCCGCTTGCCGGTTTTCGAAACCAGTGCCGTACCAATTGAGCCAGATCCACAGATACTGATGGCCGGAATTGAACCGGCAAGGATTTCTCCAGCAGAGTTTGAGTCTGCCGCGTTTACCAATTTCGCCACATCAGCATGATCCCAGCGAGGCTCGAACTCACATCTGTGGCTTGAGAGGCCACTGTCATAACCATTAGACTATGGGACCGGGGTGACCACGGGGAATCGAACCCCGATGAGCAGATCCACAATCTGCCGTTCTGCCGTTGAACTATGGACACAGTGACTCCCGCCGGAATTGAACCGAGCAACTTAACCTTGAAAGGGTCATGTCCTATCCATTTAGACCAGGGAGCCAAAGTCGGTAGAGGAGGACTCGAACCTCCGTTGTTTCTGATGTCGCAGATTTACAGTCTGCTGCCGTCGCCACTGGGCCATCTACCGTTATGTGGAGCGAAATCCGCTCCTATGCTATTTTCTTATTTCTTACTGGGACATCCACAATGATCAGATCGTCAATCTTGCAACCAAACACTGCTGCCAGAATTACCAGGTTATCAACGGTTGGCATTGCCAGCCCATTTTGCCATTTGTAAATCGCCTGAGGAGTGGCGAAGCCAAATATCTCCTGCAGATCCTTTACTGTCAGACCTGCTTTCTCTCTCATTTTCATAATATTATTTCCAGTTGCTTTGATATTAATGGTAGGCATTTTCTTTTTCCCTTTCTTTTCTACATAAAAAACCGCCTGCCCATCATGACAAGCGGTATATGCGAAAAGAAAGTGGTATGGGACTGAAACTATTTAAAAATCATTAATCAATCCTATTTTCAGGTTGGCACCATCTTTGCATCCGATATTGTCTCTGTATGAGCGCACATCAAGTAATCTCTCAGAACTATGTTCGAGCGATAAATAAAGGCTGTGACTATACAGATATGATAATGCGAATGCAAATACGTTCTTCATGCTGTTTTCCTTTCCGGGATTCTTTCCTTTTTTGTCCCTTGTTGTGTTCTGATCATATAATAACATATACGATTCAAAATGTCATTAAACTTGTAGTATAATTTTGTCTCTTTTATTATTATGGGAAATAAATATTGCCTAACTCTGATAAATCAATAAGTCATTCATACTTACGCCAAACAACACGCTCAATGCCAGTAAATTATCTACTGACGGCATGCTTTCACCGTGGAACCATTTATAAATTGCATATGTTGTGTTTAATCCCAGATATTCTTTGATCTCCGCTACACTAAGTCCATGATTGCTCCGAATTGCGTTGAGATTTGCTCCAGTGGCAGCCATATCAATTACCGGTAAATTCATAGTTCTCCCTTCTATGGCCGCTCTTCTGCAGCCATTTACTTATCCTTGTTTACATTCTTCCACTTGCAAAACTGTTGTCTTCGCTGTTTTCGCATTTTTCTAATTTCCTCTTCTTTCTTCTTATAATGCATGTAGAGAGATTCGAACTCCCGATATGCTGGTTAAGAGCCAGCTGCCATACCGCTTGGCTATACATGCAAAACCATCTGACTGGGACTCGAACCCAGAATGGAGCGTTCGTAGCGCTCTGGTTTATCCATTAGCCTACCAGATGTAAGCTGAGCTACCAGGATTCGAACCTGGAATGCAGGGATCAAAGCCCTGTGCCGTACCGTTTGGCGATAGCCCATTAATAAGTGCGCATGGACGGATTCGAACCGCCGATATACCGGTTAAAAGCCGGTTGCCATGCCGCTTGGCTACATGCACGTAAAGCACCATGTTGGAGTCGAACCAACTACGGACAGATTTGCAGTCTGCCTCCACACCGTATGGACTATGGTGCAAAACTGCGGATGCTGGAATCGAACCAACATTTTTCGGGTCAGAGCCGATTTTGCTACCATTGCAACAATCCGCATGAGTATGTGCGACAGGGCTTGAACCTGCATAATCCGAATTAGAAGTTCGGTGCCTGATCCACTAGGCTACGCACATATAATATAGAAACAAAAAAGCTGCCAACCATTTCGGCTGACAGCTGCACTTTACGAGAAATGTACGACCAAAACTAATCGCACTCCATCACAAATAATGAGCTATGCTATTCCAAAACGGTATCGCAAATAAACGTCCAGATTCTGCACGTTTTTGTCTCTGCTGACAGCGTTTCTTCATAGTCATAGTTACAAAGCTCATGATGGTTTCTCCTTTCTCATAATTTTTGCGATTTCTTATTTCTAATTTTATTATATGATATAAAAACAACTTTCTATCTACTGATAGTAGCTTTTAGGCGTTAATTTGTTTGATTAACCGTTTTCCTGGTCTACAAACAATTTCGTCTTCCTTAGAAAAATATGCTAAAATATCTTCCTTATGGATCTCTGCTGACAGGACATATCCTGTTTTCCCATTTTTGCCATTAAATCGATTTGCAAACCATATTGCCATATTAATATCTCTGGTCCAAGAAAGTCCGTCTCGAACTCTTCCAGTCCCAACTCCACGGTAAACAGTTAGTATCTCTGGTAAATTTTCATATATTGTGAACTCTTCCTCTGACATTAATTCCTTCTTATCTGCATTTTGAAACCATTTTTCTAGTTCTGACACAGACACATTCACATCGGCGTTTGGGTTTTCTGTAGAGACATAAATCCATCCTAACAATTCACTGAATGTTGCGTTATCAAGGAATTCCTTAATATATTTTAGAAATGTTAATTGATCCGGTTTTCTGATCAAGCTAACAATGCCTCTTACCGATTCTGCTTTTTCTATGATTCTCTGAATCTTTTCTCTTGCCAATTGCAAGTTTCCTTCAGATTCTTTGACCTCTCCCACGGTTAAAACCGTGGGATTCTAAAGCGGAGCTACC
>OLSA01002906.1_pt1 | contig 12344 bp, 9 predicted proteins | sample 1672731 | NCBI WGS metagenome assembly OLSA01 (sample SAMEA3136718, study PRJEB25190) | human gut metagenome | biome: human gut; feature: human-associated habitat; material: faeces | place: Austria | collected 2013
TCCACATAGGAGCCCACAGACTCCCACTGGGAGGTGGCGGAGTGGGGCAGGCCGTAGCCCAGGAGGCCGTAGATGTACATGGTGAAGCCGGAGCAGTCGAAGCCGCCGGCGGAGGCGCCGCCGTACACATAGCGGGTGCCCAGATGGCTCAGAGCGGTTTCCACGATGGAGGAGCCCTTGCCGCTGGTGGCATTGCTGGTCAGTACCAGCAGATCGCTGCGGACATAGCCCTCCGTGCCGTATTGGCAGGTAACGTCATACCAGCCGTTTACCAGACCGTTGACGGTGACTATGGTGCCGGCGTCGATGGTGGCCAGGCTCTCGCTCTCGGTGGTGGCGTCGGCCCGGACGTTCACAGTGCCCTCGGGCACGCGGCCGTAGGTGGTGAAGATGTTGTCCTGATCGATGATAAGGTAATCGGAGGACACATAGCCGGTGCTGCCGTTATAATTGATCTTGTACCAGCCGGGGACGCTGTCATCCAGCAGGGCCACGGCCACAGACTTGTTCAGCGTGGTGACGATGTCGGAGGAGGTGTTGGACTCGGACCGCATACGCAGGGAAGTACCGGTGGTGCAGCCGGCGCCAATGGCCATCTCTCCCTCGGCAGAGGCGAAGGCGGTGAGCGCCAAAGTGGTGAGGGCAGCAAAAACAGCGGCCTTCACGGCCTTTTTCATCAGATGCTTCATCGAAACGCTTCCTTTCCTTTGTGTTAGTCAGTGCGGGGGTAGGGGGTTCTTACTTGCCGGCTAACGCCCGCTCCAACCAGATGGAAGCGAAATCCATCGCCTCATACAGGCTGCTCTTTTCACCCTTCTTGACCACGCGGTCCCGTGCCTTCACATTGGGATTCGTGGACTGGAGCTGCAGGGAAACCTTGGTAGCCATATCCAGACCGTTTTCCTTTTTGCTCTCCAGAATCTGCATCATGACGATATATGGATCAGCCATCGTTCCGTAGTAGATCAGGTTGTCGATCCGCCGCAGAGGATGGCCCTTATAAATCAAGCCTTCTGTTTTTGTTTCAGACATGCAAACACTCCCTTGGAAAAATTGTAACCAAATTGTAACATCTTTTATCCAATTTGTCAACGTTGGAATGGCGGCAATCTTTTCCATCAGTCCAAAACAACGGCTTTTCAAGATATTTCGGCAGTTTACACACATAAAAAAAGCATGGAGACAACGTCTCCATGCTTTAATCGGATGATTTACTGGCCCAGATATTTTTTCACCAGAACCTGCAGCAGCTCGTCCCGGTCCAGCTTGCGGATCAGGGTGCGGGCGCCCATGTGATTGGTAATGTAGGTGGGGTCCTCAGAGAGGATGTAGCCAACGATCTGATTGATGGGGTTATACCCCTTTTCCTCCAGTGCCTGATAGACTGTGGTCAGAATGTTATAAATCTCCACATCCTTATCGTCCACAATACTGAATTTGCGGGTATAGTCATCCATACGGACACCACCTTTCCTTCGAAACTGTAATCAGTATACTCGGTTTTCGGGGGGAAGTAAAGGGAAAAAAGGAAATGTAACAGAATGGTAATAAAATCAAGGCGGCGAGAAACCTCACCGCCTTGATTGCAGGGAACTGTTCGATTTACCGTAGGACCGCGCCGCATTCCTGCTCCAGAGCGGTCAGGATGCTTTTCACGTCAGCGTCCGCCTCCTCGGCGGTGAGGCTCCGGTCATCGGCCCGGAGGGTCAGGTTGAAGGCCACGCTCTTTTTGCCGGGGGCGATGCCTACGCCGGTGTAGATGTCGAACAGGGCCACGTCCTTCAGCAGGCCTTTGGCCCCCTTGAGGATGGCGTCCTCTAGCTCACCAACCGTCACGGCCTTGTCGCACACCACGGCGATGTCCCGGGTGACAGCGGGGAACTTGGGCAGGGGCTGATACAGGGGCTGGGAGCCCTTGCTTTCATACAGCGCGTCGAACCGCAGCTCGGCGGCATACAGCTCGGCGTCCACACCGTAGTTGCCCGCCACATGGGGATGGATCTGGCCCAGGACACCCAGCAGACGGTCCCCGCTGAAAACCTTGGCACAGCGGCCGGGATGATAGGAGGGATTCTCGCTGTCCGCCAGGAACCGGACGTTTTCGATCCGCAGCTGCTTCAGAACGGCTTCCACAGCGCCCTTGAGGGCAAAGAAGTCCATATTGTCACCGTAAGCGCCCAACGTGAGGACCTTGGGCTCGTCGGCGAGGCCGTCGGCCCGCTTGAAGTAAACCCGGCCCAGCTCGTAGAGCTTGGCGGACTTGTTGCGGAAGTTGTAGTTCCGGGTCAGGATCTCCAGCATGGAGGGCAGGGTGGTGGTGCGCATGATGGAGGTGTCCTCGCCCAAGGGGTTCAGAATTTTCAGAGAATCCCGCAGGGGGGAATCCTTGGGCAGGTCGATCTTATCATAATAGGTGGGGCTGATGAAGGAGTAGGTGATGATCTCGTCGTACCCGGCGGCGCGGCACACGCTGCCCAGCAGGTTTTCCGTCTGCTGGATATCCGTGAGGCCACGGCGGGCGGTGAGACCGTTGGAGAGGGTGTCGGGGATGTTGTTGTAGCCGTAGAACCGGGCTACCTCCTCGGCGATGTCGGAGTAGTGCTCCACATCGGACCGCCAGGAGGGAACATGGATGGTGTCGCCCTCCACTGTGAAGTCCAGAGATTCCAGAATCCGGACCATTTCCTCACGGGAAACGTCGGTGCCCAGCAGGCCGTTGACCTTCTCCGGCTCCAGCTTCACGGTGACGGGGTTGGAGTCCTTGGCGATGACGTCCATCACGCCCTCCACCACTTCGCCGGCGCCCAGCAGCTCCACCAGCTCGCAGGCCCGCTCCACGGCCTTCAGGGTGTTCATGGGGTCCAGACCCTTTTCATAGCGGGAGGAAGCGTCGGTGCGCATATTCAGTGCGGCGGCGGTGCGGTGGACAGAGGTGCCGTTGAAGTTGGCGGATTCAAAGAGGACCATGGCGGTATCGCCCACAATCTCGCTGTTGGCACCGCCCATGACGCCGGCTACGCAGACGGGCTTGTTCTCGTCACAGATGCAGAGCATGGAGGTGGTCAGCTTCCGCTGATTGCCGTCCAGCGTCTGAATGGTCTCGCCCTCCCGGGCGGTACGGACGATGATGTGGCCGCCCTCCACGCAGGAGAAGTCGAAGGCGTGCATGGGCTGGCCGTATTCCAGCATCACATAGTTGGTGATGTCCACGATGTTGTTGATGGGGCGGACGCCGGAGTTCCGCAGCCGTTCCCGCATCCACGCGGGAGAGGGCTGGATCTTCACGTTCTTCACCATCCGGGCGGTGTACCGGGGGCAGAGATCGCCGTCCTCAATGTCGATGTCCACCAGCTCCGCAATGGAGCCGCCGCAGCCCTTCACTTCAGGGGTGTGCAGCTTCAGGGGACGGCCAAAGGTGGCGCTGGCCTCCCGTGCAAGGCCGATAACGGACAGGCAGTCAGGCCGGTTGGGGGTGATCTCAAACTCCACCACGTGGTCGTCGGCACCGATGACCTTGGCCATGTCGTCGCCGGGCTTTACATCCTCGTTCAGCACGAAGATACCGTCGGCGATGCAGTGGGGGAACTCCTTCTGCTCCGCGTGGAGATCCTCCAGCGTGCAGATGGAATCGGTCTTGGTGTTGTAGGCCACCAGATCGCCCGCATGGAGGTTGGAGCAGGCGGTGTCGGGGGAGGCGGTGGCGCCGCCGATGTCCAGCGTGGTGTGGTACAGCCCGTAGGACTGGGTCTCACATTCCAGCACCTTGCCGCAGACCACGGGGCCGAACACCTTGTCCCCGGCCTTGATGTCGGCGGGGATGGAGGGCTTCTCCGGGTCCAGAGGCTTGTAGTCGTTCAGCAGGGCGGCGGGGGTGATGACGGCGTAGGGATAGTCATGCTCGGCGGTGAGGCTCAGCTCCTTCAGAGAGCACAGCATCCCGTTGGACACCACGCCCCGGAGCTTGCCCTTTTCAATTTTCGTGCCGTTGGGGAGCAGGGACTTGTGCTGGGCCACGGGCACCAGATCGCCCACATGGATATTCCATGCGCCGGTGACGATCTGGGTAGGCTCCGCCTGTCCCACGTCGATCTGGCAGACCCACATGTGGTCGCTGTCCGGGTGCTTTTCCATGGACAAAATTTTGCCCACCACTACATTTTTCAGGGATTCGTCCAGAGCCGTCACCGTCTCCACCTTGGAGCCGGAGAGGGTCATGGCCTCGTCAAACTCCCGGTCGCTGATGTCGGAAACATCTACAAATTCATTTAACCATTTACGGGAAAGAATCATTGTCTATCCTCCTCTTTTATTCCGAAGGGAATCAGGCATCCCCTCGCCAGTGAGATCCGCTCACTGGTGGTACGCCGCAGTCGATATACGGTCGATGCATGTTTGCCGCGGCAAACATCAGTTTTAATTGTTTTTTGCGGCGGCGTGTACGGCACAAAAAACACCGCTCAGAGTGCAAACGTGCGAGCCGCTTGCGGCGAGTGCGCTGCGGCACTCTGCAAAATTCGCAAAAAATGGCTGTGCCATTTTGGCGAGGATGGTCAGAACTGCTGCAGGAACCGTTCGTCATTCTCGAAGATCAGCCGCAGGTCGCTGATCTTGAAGTGGCCCATGGCGAAGCGTTCCAGACCCATGCCGAAGGCGAAGCCGGAATACTCGTCCGGGTCGATATTGCAGTTCTCCAGCACCTTGCGGTTGACAACGCCGCCGCCCAGCACCTCGATCCAGCCGGTGTGCTTGCACAGCGGGCAGCCCTTGCCGTGGCACTCGAAGCAGCTCACGTCCACCTCCACGCTGGGCTCGGTGAACGGGAAGTAAGAAGGACGCAGGCGGGTGCGGGTGTCGGCACCGAACAGCTTCTGCACAAAGGTGTTCAGTGCGCCCTGCAGGTCGCCCAGGGTGATACCCTTGTCCACGACCAGACCTTCCATCTGGTGGAACATGGGGCTGTGGGTAGCGTCCGAGTCGGAGCGGAACACACGGCCGGGCATCAGGATCTTGATGGGCGGCTTCTGAACGTCCATGGTGCGGATCTGGCCGCCGGAAGTCTGGGTACGCAGCAGGAACTCCTCCGACAGGTAGAAGGTGTCCTGCATGTCGCGTGCCGGGTGATCCTTGGGCACGTTCAGGCGGGTAAAGTTGTGGTCATCGTCCTCGATCTCCGGGAAGGTGCCCACCGAAAAGCCCATGCCGGAGAACACGTCGATGATCTGGTTGGTGATCAGGGTCAGCGGGTGCAGGCCGCCCATGGGGCGGGTCTTGGCGGGCAGGGTGATGTCCACCGTCTCAGCGGCATTGCGGGCAGCCAGCTCGGCAGCCTTCACCTTTTCGGCGGCAGCGTCGTACTCGGCCTGTACCTTGGCCTTGAGCTCGTTGATGATCTTGCCCATGGCAGGGCGCTCTTCGGGTGCGACGGTACGCAGATTCTTCATCAGGGCAGGGATCTTGCCGTTTTTGCTGAGGTATTCCTGCCAGAAGGATGCCAGCGTTTCCTTGCTGGAGACCTGACCAAGGCTCTCTTCGGCCTGTTTTGCCAGCTCGTCGATCATTGCTTGCATGGATGTTCTCTCCTTTTACTACTTCGTGTTCATGAGCGGAGGCATGAAAAAAGCTCCGTCCCCTCTGCCTGTTCTCAGGCAAAAGGGACGAAGCTGTAACAGTCTGCTCCGCGGTACCACCCGGTTTCCGCCCTTTGCGCAAGCAGCGGGCGGCACTCAAACGCCGTAACGGGGCGCAACCGTCCTGTGCTAGTGGGCCGCAAAGCCGTTCGCGCAGGCCGCTCAGGAGCGAACTTCAGCCTGTCTGCACGCGGGGACCCTTTCAGCCGGTGAAGTCCCTCTCTTTGCTGTGCCGAACAAACCTACTCTCTCCGTCGCTGCGTTTGGGAGTATTCAGGTTTTATAACCGTTTGTTATGTTACCACATTTTGCGGCGGTTTGCAAGCGGGGCGGGCAGATTTTGCGCAGGTTTCCGGTTTTGACTTGCCATTTTGGCTCTGTCATGTTATATTCCGTGCAGCGCTTTGCATGGAAGGAGGGTACACCCGGATGGGCTGGAACGGCTGCGTTTTCTTTAAAAAGGCAACCCCTAAGCATTTCCGGCTCGAAGTGTACCCATTTTTCTTCCGGCAAAGCGTGGAGCATCGTTTTTATGCGCCGCGCAGCTTTGCTGTGGGGCGTTTTTGTTTTGCCGGGAAATGGGGCACTGTTTCACGCAGAAGTCAGCATTTCTTCATGTGCTCAGCATAAAATTCCAGGTTGCCCCCAAAGTATTAAGGTCACTGAGCGCTGTACACACTGCCCATCGTCCAGGAATTGTTGGCCGAATACTTTGCATGGTTGCGCAGGTAGGTCAGCCAGGTGCCATAGCCGTTGCCGGCCGACAGGTGGACGCCGTCCGGCGCTGCCAGCATCTCTTTCAGGTTGCCCTCACCGTCGGCCAGGGTCTCCCACAGGTCCAGATACACGCAGCCCTTGCTGGCGGCCAGCTGGGCCAGCTGCTCATTCACCCCGCGCAGCACATCGGAAGCAAGACCCGGCTTCTCGGCGGCCGCTTTCGGACGCACCGGCGGGACCGACTCCACATAGATCACGCAGTCCGGCCCCAGTGCCTCCCGCAGCATGTCCAGCATCTGGCCGTAATAGGCCAGGAACCGGTCGGAAGCGCCCAGCGTGGTGAGGGTGTTGGTGCCCAGTAGGATATACAGCTTTTTGGGTTGGGCAGCGGCCAGCACATCCAGTGCGATCTCTTCCCCGCGGACGGAGCTCTTGACCGCCGTCCGGTTCACGATGGCATCCGGCCCCACGCCGGTGTAACCGCAGACCAGCGCCCCGCCCAGATTGATCTGGTAGTCCGAAAAGCCCACGGTCAGGCTGTCACCCAGAAAGGCCGCGTCCGCAAAATAGTTCAGGTCCACCTGCCCGCAGCTGGGCTGACGGATGACGCTGGCGTCGTAGGCCTTGACCACCGCAGCGGCCGCATCCTGCCGGGCCGGGCCAAAGGTCTCCAGCGTGACCGCCTGTGCGTCCCCGCTGCCGTCCGGCGCGGTGCTGTCGCCGCTGCTGTCACTGTCTGCCGCTTCGCCCTGCATGGGCAGTGGTGCCAGAATGTCCTGTGCAATACCGCTGGCCACCGGCTCCGACTGTGCGTCCTTGGCCGATGCACCGTTTTCCAGAATGGCGGTAATGGCGTAGGCCAGCACCAAAATGGCCAGCACCGCCCCTGCCAGGCGCAGCTTGCCGCTCACGCCGCCGTGACGGGCACGGTGCGATGTCGAATGATATTCGTGTGAAATCCCCATGGTTTTTGCTCCAGCTTTCTCGTTTTTACCCCCAGCGGCCGACACAGCCCGCCGCATCGGATGCAGGTGCTCCCATTCTATCATAATTTTTTTGCCTGTGCAACCAATTGGGTCTTGCATACAACAGGCAAAACAGTTACAATAGAGTCGTAGCAGTTTTTGCGCATTTTACAAAAAGCGCATTCACATGCTGCATCATTTTTGTACCACTTGCAAACTTGTTTTGTCAGCCGACTTTGGTCTGTGTGCAGTGCAGGGCCGCAGTTCCTTTGCAGCAGGGCGGCAGGTAACATCGGTTTGCAGGCGTTTACCATCGTTCACGGTAAAGGATCAAGAAGGAGGTACTCATGGCCAAAAATGTGATCATTGGTCAGAGCGGCGGCCCCACGGCCGTCATCAATTCCAGCCTGGCAGGCGTGTACAAGGCTGCCTGCAGTCTGGGTGCCGACAAGGTGTACGGCATGAAGTACGGCATCGAGGGCCTGCTCAAGGAAGAGCTCATCGAGCTGAATGTCCTGCTGGACGACCGCATGAGCATTGAGCTGCTCAAGCGCACCCCGTCCAGCTATCTGGGCAGCTGCCGCTACAAGCTGCCCGACCCGGACACCGACTCCACCCCGTTCGTCAAGCTGTTCACCCTGTTTGACAAGTACGACATCTGCGCGGTGTTCTACATCGGCGGCAACGACTCGATGGACACCATCGCCAAGCTCAGCCGCTACGGCGCACAGGTAGGCAGTGCGGTGCGTTTTATCGGTGTACCCAAGACCATCGATAATGACCTCTGCCTCACCGACCACACCCCCGGCTACGGCTCTGCGGCCAAGTACATTGCCACCATCCTCAAGGAAGTCATCCGTGATTCCTCCGTCTACGACATCCGCAGCGTGACTGTGGCCGAGATCATGGGCCGTCACGCCGGATGGCTGGCCGGTGCGGCCTGCCTCGCAGGCGGCGACGACAGCGACGGCCCCGACCTCATCCTTCTGCCGGAAGTCCCCTTTGACCAGGACAAGTTCCTCGCCAGAGTGGATGAGCTGCAGCGGGTGAAGTCCAACGTCATCATCGCGGCCAGCGAGGGTGTCAAGACCGCCGACGGCACCTATCTGTGCGACCTCGTGTCCACGGCAGGCCAGCTGGACGCCTTCGGCCACAAAGCCATCCTCAGCGGCACCAGCCGCTATCTGTCCGACCTCATCCACGACAAGCTGAACTGCAAGAGCCGCGCCATCGAGTTCTCGACACTGCAGCGCTGCGCCAGCCATCTGGCCAGCCGCACCGATGTCAGCGAGGCCTACGCCGTGGGCGGCGCAGCGGCAGCCGCAGCCTTTGCCGGTGAGACGGGCAAAATGATCGCGCTCAAGCGCGTTTCCGAGTATCCTTACCAGTGCATCACCGAAGCGGTGGACGTCCAGCAGGTGGCAAACCTCGAAAAGAAGGTGCCGCTGGACTGGATCACCCCCGACGGGATGCAGGTGACGGCGGCGTTCGAGGAATACGCCCGCCCGCTCATCCTCGACGAGGTCACCCCCGTCTACGTCAACGGTACGCCCCGCCACATCTGCCTGTAAGGAAACTCGCTTCTCCCCTTCCCCGCGTCTGTTTTCGTGCTCCTGCACGATTTTATAAAGCCGAAACAGAAAAACAAAAAAGGAGAAATCATCATGGGTAAAAATGCAATCGTTGGCCAATCCGGCGGCCCCACCTCTGTCATCAACGCAAGTCTGGCTGGTGTGTTCGAGAGCTGCAAGAGCCGCGGCGCGGACATCGTCTACGGCATGTGCAACGGCGTCGCCGGTCTGCTGGAGGAGCGGGTCGTGGACCTGTCCACCCTGCTGACCGATGACCTCGACATCGAGCTGCTCAAGCGCACCCCCTCCAGCTTCCTCGGCAGCTGCCGCTACAAGCTGCCCGACTGGCACACCGACGAGGCCGTGTACAAGAAGCTCTTCGCCATCCTCGAAAAGCTGGACATCGGCTACTTCTTCTACATCGGCGGCAACGACTCGATGGACACCATCGGCAAGCTGGCTGAGTACGGCGAGTGCATCCAGAGCGACATCCGCTTCATGGGCGTGCCTAAGACCATCGACAACGATCTGATGGTCACCGACCACACCCCCGGCTACGGCTCTGCGGCCAAGTACATCGGCGTGGTGATGAAGGAGATCATCCGCGACGCCACCGTCTACGGCACCAAGTACGTCACCGTCGTCGAGATCATGGGCCGCAACGCCGGCTGGCTGACCGCCGCCGCCGCACTGGCCAAGAGCGACGACTGCGAGGGCGTGGACATGATCTGCCTGCCCGAAGTCCCCTTCAATGTGGAGCACTTCATCGAGAAGGTGCGCGTGATGCAGGAGAAGAAGCCCAGCATCGTCATCGCGGTGTCTGAGGGCGTCAAGCTCGAGGATGGCCGCTATGTCTGTGAGCTGGCCGACGATGTCCACGCAGTGGACGCTTTCGGCCACAAGGCCCTGACCGGCACCGCCCGCTATCTGGCCAACGTCGTAGCCCGCAATCTGGACACCAAGACCCGCTGCATCGAGCTTTCCACCCTGCAGCGCTGCGCCGGCCACCTGACCAGCCGCACCGACATCACCGAGGCCTATCAGGTCGGCGGTGCTGCTGTCAAGGCTGCGTTTGAGGGCGTCACCGGCCAGATGGTGGCCCTGAAGCGCATCTCCAACAGCCCCTATCAGTGTACCACTGAGCTGCACCCCATCAGCGAGGTCGCAAATCTCGAGAAGAAGGTGCCGCTGAGCTGGATGAACGAGAATCATACCCAGATGACCGAAGATTTCCTCGCTTACGCACGGCCCCTCATCCAGGCTGAGCTGACCCCGCTCTACATCGCCGGTCTGCCTCACCACATCTACATGAAGCCCCAGAAGTAAGCGTTCTGTTTCGCAAACGTACCTCCGCGCCCCTGCACCCTGTGTGCGGGGGTGCATTTTTGTACGGAAAAAGCTTTGATTTCACTTGTATTTTACCCGAAACCGTATTATAATACTATCTGCGTCGCTCGCTGTTGAGCGGCGCGTTTTTTCGTGAGTACCATCTGATATTTGAGGAGGCAGAGCATTTTCATGGCACAGAATACCCGGACAGGCGATCTGACCAGCGGCCCCATGCTGCAAAAGATCATCCTGTTTTCCCTGCCGCTGGCTGCATCCAGCATCCTGCAGCTGCTGTTCAACGCAGCCGATGTCGTCGTCGTAGGACGCTTTGCGGGCAGCACGGCGCTGGCCGCTGTCGGCTCCAACGGTGCGCTCATCAACCTGCTGGTCAACCTGTTCGTGGGCCTGTCGCTGGGCGCGAACGTCGTTGCGGCCCGCTGCTTCGGCGCGAAGGACGATGAGGGCGTCCGCAACACCGTCCAGACCTCCGTGGCGCTGGGCCTTGTCAGCGGCTTCTTGCTGGCCGTGGTGGGCTTTTTCGCCGCCCGCGTCCTGCTGGAGCTGATGAGCTGCCCGGAGGACGTCATCGGCCTGTCCACCCTCTACCTCAAGATATACTTCATCGGTATGCCCATGACCATGCTGTACAACTTCAGCTCGGCCCTCCTGCGCGCCGTGGGCGACACCAGGCGGCCTCTGTTCTGTCTGGCCGTGGCGGGCGTCATCAATGTGGTGCTGAACCTCGTGTTCGTCATCCTCTTCTCCATGAGCGTGGCGGGCGTCGCTCTGGCTACCATCATCAGCCAAACCGTCTCCGCCTGCATGGTCACGGCCCTGCTCGTGAAGGAGAAAGGCCCGCTCCACCTCGACCTCGGCCATCTGGGCTTCCATGCGGGGGTTCTGGGCCAGATTTTGCGCATCGGCCTGCCTGCCGGTCTGCAGAGCACCGTGTTCAGCCTCTCCAACGTCGTCATCCAGTCGGCGGTCAACTCCTTCGGCTCCATCGTCGTGGCCGGCAACTCTGCCGCTTCCAACCTCGAGGGCTTCGTCTATACCGCCATGAACGCTTTCGCCCAGGCTGCTGTCACCTTCACGAGCCAGAACATGGGCGCCCGCCGGTACGACAACCTGGACCGCGTCATGCGCAACTGCCTGCTCTGCTCCATCGTCACCGGCCTCGTGCTGGGCGGCGGTGCTTCCCTGCTGGGCGAACAGCTGCTCCACTTCTACTCCTCCGATGAGGTCGTGGTGACCGCCGGTCTGGCCCGTATGCACATCATCTGCACCACCTATCTGCTCTGCGGCGGCATGGATGTTCTGGCCAGCTGCCTGCGCGGCCGGGGCTACTCCGTCCTGCCGATGGTGGTCAGCCTCGTGGGCAGCTGCCTGCTCCGCCTCGTCTGGATCGCCACCATCTTCCGGCTGTTCCACACCACCACGATGCTTTACCTCAGCTACCCCGTCAGCTGGATCCTCACTACACTGGTGCATCTGGCCTGCCTGCTGGTGGTACGGCATAAGATGAACGAGAACCTTAAAGCTGCTGCACAGCGGTAAGCAGGCTCTTTGTCAGAGCGATACGATCGCAGTGCAAGAGCTGTTTGGCAGCGTCCTTGCCCTCTCAGGCGCTCCGCGCCAGCTCTCCCAGAGGGAGAGCCTTTGGCAGGCCGGTCAACTCTGAGCTGGCCGCCGGAAGCCTGATATAACGCAAAAAATAGTGCCCTGCTACAGAGGGCAGCAGCTGCGGAACCATGTTCCTTGTCAAGCTGCTGCTAGCCTTGGTAGCAGGGCACTACTGTTTGCGATACAAATTAAGCTTTACTCGTCCAGCATGGGCTTGACCGACACGCCAGTGCCTCTCCCTTCGGGATAGGTGTCACCGAAGGTGACGGAGAGGGCCTTCGCCAGCAGATACCTGTCATACCCGCCGTACATCTCCCGGCGGCAGACGATCTCAAAGCCACTGGCCAGGGCGTTGTTGAGGCTGTACTGATTCTCCGGACTGACGGTGGCCCCGATGCCCACGATGCCCGGACGGAGCAGGGTAAGCGCCACTTCCAGCAGCTTCCGCTGCAGACCATTGCCCCGGTAGTCGGGGTGGACGATGGCGCTGTCGGCGTTGGCCCAGCCGTCCC
>OLSA01002908.1_pt1 | contig 12338 bp, 9 predicted proteins | sample 1672731 | NCBI WGS metagenome assembly OLSA01 (sample SAMEA3136718, study PRJEB25190) | human gut metagenome | biome: human gut; feature: human-associated habitat; material: faeces | place: Austria | collected 2013
AGATATTCTTGCTTATCTTAAAACTATTGATAATGGTCTTGATGGTCAGGCGGTCAAGCGAATTATAAATGTTCCGAAGAGAGGAATTGGTAATACTACGATTGACAGATTGCAGGAATATGCAGATTTTAATGATATTACCTTCTGGGAAGCACTTGTCAATGCAAAGGATATTGACACAATAAAGAATGCGGCACTTTCCAAGTTAGAGCCATTTGTTGACCTTATTGGAAGACTGCGTGCCAAGGAAGAATTCATGTCATTAAAGGAGCTTGCTGAGGCTGTAATTGAGGATACAGGATATATCGAGAGCCTTTCACAGAATGAAACGGTGGAAGAGGTTGAGGCAAGACGCGAGAATCTGGATGAATTCATTAATAAGGTAGTAAGCTATGAGGAGGGCTGTAAGGAAGCAGGCGAAGAGCCTACACTTTCAGGACTTCTTGAAGAAGTTGCCTTAATAGCGGATATTGATAATCTTGATGAGTCAGAGCCTCATGTAATGCTTATGACGCTGCACAGTGCGAAAGGTCTGGAATTTCCAATCGTGTATATGACAGGAATGGAGGACGGACTTTTCCCAAGCTATATGACAATTGTGTCAGATGATTCAACTGAGATTGAGGAAGAGAGAAGACTGTGCTATGTTGGAATAACAAGAGCAGAGAAAATACTTAATCTTACAAGTGCCAAGTCACGTATGGTGCGTGGTGAAACACAGATGAATAAGGTTTCAAGATTTATTAATGAAATTCCTAAGGATTATATGCACATAGAAAACAATTCCAGTGGGTATGCTAAAGGCAGGATTGCATATGGCGGGACATCAGATGAGCCGGATACAACAGGCATTAACATGCGTGCAACAGCCAGATCAATTCTTAGCAGCTACGGAAGTGGCACACCAGGCGGAAGGGCAGCAGGAACATATAGTTCAAGAAAGGTTAAGATAAATGGTGGTTCTAATCCGGGATTTGGAAAAGACCCTATGGAATTATTTGATCTTAAGAAACCAGAAAAGAGAAAGACTCCGGCAGATTCTGTAAGAAGTGCTTATGCAGGAATGCCTACACGAAGCGGCTTATCTTCAAGAAATGTAATAGGTGCTGCAAGAGGTACAGATATAAGTGCAAAATCTTCAGGCGGACTTGGCTACAGTGTCGGTGATATGGTGAGCCATGTGAAATTCGGTGAAGGAAAGGTACTTGCTATAGAGGATTCAGCAAGAGACTATATGGTAACAGTTGAATTTGCAGAGTACGGACAGAAGAAAATGCTGGCAGGATTTGCCAGACTTAAAAAACTATAATGACAAATGTTTAACGCTATGCTATAATACATTTATTAAATCCGTGGTATGAAAGGAGATATTGTTATGAGTAAAGAAAAATTAGATGAGCTTATCGCAGCTACTAAATTAGGAGAACTTATTAGCAAGAAGGAAGATGAAGATAAGAAATGCTGCAAGAAGTGCAGCACAATTATCATAGCTGTTCTTGCTATCGTTGGTGCAGTTGCAGCAGTTGCTGGTATCGCTTATGCTGTATACAGATATTTTACACCAGATTATTTAGATGACTTCGATGATGAAGATTTCGAAGACGAAGATTTTGACGATGATTTCGACAATGATTTCTTCAGTGATGAAGATGAAGTACAGTAATATTAAGAAAGCAGCGAAGGCAGGAATTGTCAAAGATTCCTGCCTTTTCTATGTGAGGGTATATAGATAGATGAAAAAAGGACAGATATTAGAAGGATATATAGAAAGGGTAGATTTCCCGAATAAAGGATTTGCCGTGGTAGAGGACGAAGAAAAAAAAGTGATCGTGAAGAATACCGTTCCGGAACAAAAGGTGCGTTTCGCGGTGAATAAGATACGAAAAGGTCAGGCAGAGGGACGGCTTCTGGAAATTCTGGAGCATTCACCGGAAGAATGTCAGCCGGCATGTCCGCATTTTGGAGTCTGTGGCGGATGCACTTATCAGAATCTGCCGTATGAAAAGCAGGTGGAGATGAAGGAAGCACAGATCCATGCAATGATGGATGCGGCGGTTGATGGTGATTATATCTGGGAGGGTGTTAAAGAAAGTCCGGTCAGAGAGGCATATCGCAATAAAATGGAATTTTCTTTTGGAGACGAATATAAGGACGGACCTCTTGCACTTGGCATGCATAAAAGAGGCAGCTTTCACGATATTGTAAATGTTACAGAATGCAAGATTGTGGATGAGGATTTCAGACGAATTATAAAGGCTGTTCTGGAGTTTGCGACAGATACAGGTCTTCCGTATTATCACAGAATGCGCCATACTGGATTTTTCCGTCATCTTCTTGTGAGAAAGGCAGTTCGCACCGGAGAAATTCTGATTGATCTGGTAACAACATCGGAGGCACAGCTAGATGAAGCCAGACTGGTGGAAAAGCTTACCGGTCTTTCTTATGATGGGAAGCTTGCCGGAATTCTTCATACAACCAACAACAGCCTTGCGGATGTGGTAAAAGATGAAGGAACCAAAATTTTATATGGACAGGATTATTTCTATGAGGAACTTCTGGGACTGAAGTTCAAGATCACACCATTTTCTTTCTTCCAGACTAATTCCCTTGGCGCGGAAGTGCTTTATGAGGCAGCAAGATCTTATATCGGTGAGACGAAAGATAAGGTAATCTTTGATCTCTACAGTGGAACCGGAACGATTGCACAGATCCTTGCACCAGTGGCAAAAAAAGTAGTAGGTGTGGAGATCGTTGAAGAGGCTGTAGAGGCTGCAAAAGAAAATGCTGCTTTAAATGGACTCGATAACTGTACCTTCTGGGCTGGAGATGTGTTGAAAGTAATCGATGATCTGGGTGAAGTACCGGATCTGATCGTATTGGATCCACCAAGAGACGGTGTGCATCCGAAAGCACTGGAAAAGATCATTGATTTTGGTGTGGAAAGAATGGTTTATATTGCCTGCAAGCCGACCAGCCTGGCAAGAGATCTGGAACTTCTGCAGGGAAGAGGATATCAGGTAGAACGGATTGGGTGTGTGGATCTTTTTCCGAGCACTTATCATATAGAGACTTGTGTTTTATTGTCCAAACTAGGATAAAAGCTGGCTGATTGGTAAATGGTATTCGTAATATTGCAGAAGAGATTGTGTTAAAAGAATTGGTGTATATCTAAAGCGTGGAAAGCTCCTTCGGGAATTTTTGGCTGTTTATAAGATAAATTTTGTTGGAGATTTATTATAAAACATTACTTTACAAGAAGAATAAAAAAGCATATAATTCTTTTATAATATATTTAATAAAAGAGGGTAAGAAAACGGAAAATAAAGATAAAAAAAATATAACAAGAAAAAAAATAATTAATTATGTGCTAAACAATCATGTTACATCCAAGGCGGGAATCGCAAAAGAGTTAAACTTGAGTATGCCGACTGTGTTAGCAAATGTGAATGACTTGTTAGAAAAAAGGGTGTTGGAAGAAACTGGGGAATATGCTTCAACCGGTGGAAGGAAGGCAAAAAGTATAGGGATTAATAAGTCATACTGTCATGCAATGGGAATTTTGATTACAGCGAATCATATAGAAATGGTATTAGTAAATCTTGGAGATGAGATTATAAAAAAAGATCGCATCCGTTTAAAATTTACGGCAGAATTATCCTATTGTACAGAGGTGGCACAAAAGGTCAAAACTTTTCTTGAAGGCGAATTAGCGAAGGATACGCTACTTGGGATTGGAGTGGCGATTCCAGGAATTATTGATCAGAAAGAACGGATCGTTTTAAAATCCCATGCTTTAGGTATAGAGAATTATAGTCTGCGCTTTTTAGAGCAGGCTCTGGAAATTCCAGTATATTTTGAAAACGATGCTAATGCTGCAATGCTTGCAGAAAAAAAGCAAAAGTATCCAAATGCGATATATCTGTCTTTGAACCACACCTTAGGAGGTGCATTCTGCATAGATGGAAAGCTGTTTCGAGGGCAGAACCAGAAAGCAGGGGAGTTTGGTCACATGATACTCGTTCCCGGTGGAAGAAAGTGTTATTGTGGTAAATCAGGATGTGCAGATGCATATTGTGCTGCAAGTGTACTGACACAAGATAACAGGCAGTCACTGGATGCATTTATGGAAAAAATTGAAAGTGGTGATGAAAAAATTTTGCAGACATGGAATGAGTATCTGGATCATCTTGCTGTTTTGATATCAAATCTGCGGATGGCATATGATATGGATATCATACTAGGAGGTGATGTGGGAGGTGTATTGTCAGATTATATGATACCACTGGGAGAAAAAGTGATGGCATATAATGGCTTTGAGCATGATGTTTCATACTTGAAAAATTGTTCGTATAAGAAAGAAGCGTCGGCTGTTGGAGCCGCGAAATACTTTTTTACAAAACATATGGTAGAATTGTAAATTTTTTGAACGCAGATAAGCAGTCCACCGCATCTGGTGCGTAGGGAATTAAGCGTTGGGTAAGGGGATGTTTAGTCTGTTGGAGTTAAAAACTCCCACTGACAGGTTGCAAAGCGAATGCAGATGTCCGCTTTATATGTGTGAAAAACGAGAAGTTGTGTAAAATTAAAAAAAGATATTATAGTAAAAAACGGAAAGAAAACAGTAACTACGGTTTCCTTTCCGTTTTTGCGTGTTGATTGTGAAAAATACACAAAAAATGTATTTTGAAATTATGAAATATATAAAATTGTGAAAAAACATATTGACAAATCGTGTTTACAGGGTAATAATGTAATTACTTTAATAAAACATTTTATAAAACATAAGATAAAACAATATAAAAAGGAGGAAACAATTATGTTACAGCAGGTAATGACAAATCCAGGAGAAATTATTTTCAGAGAGGTTCCGGTTCCGGAGGTAAAGGAAAATCAGGTGTTGGTAAAGATTATGAATATTGGTGTCTGTGGATCAGATATTCATGTTTATCATGGAAAACATCCGTTTACAAAATATCCGGTAACACAGGGACATGAGGTTTCCGGTGAGATTACAGAACTTGGAAAAAATGTCACAGAGTTTCATGTGGGACAGAAGGTGACGATAGAGCCTCAGGTATATTGTGGACATTGCTATCCATGTCGTCATGGAAAGTATAATCTCTGTGAGGAATTAAAAGTAATGGGATTTCAGACGACAGGAACAGCATCTGAGTATTTTGCAGTGGATGCATCTAAAGTAACACCTATTCCAGAAGATATGTCCTATGAAGAAGGAGCTATGATCGAACCTCTTGCGGTGGCAGTTCATGGTGTAAAACAGATGGGCGATGTGGCTGGCATGAATATTGCAGTCCTTGGAGCAGGACCGATTGGAAATCTCGTGGCACAGGCAGCAAAAGGAATGGGGGCAGCGAAAGTGATGATCACAGATATCAGTGATCTTAGACTGGCAAAGGCAAAAGAATGTGGAATTGATGTGTGTGTGAATACCAAAAATAAAGACTTCGGTGAGGCAATGATCGAAGCATTTGGACCGGATAAGGCGGATGTGATCTACGACTGTGCCGGAAACAATATCACAATGGGACAGGCAATTAAATATGCAAGAAAAGGAAGCACGATCGTACTGGTGGCTGTTTTTGCAGGAATGGCAGAAGTAGATCTTGCAGTGGCAAATGACCACGAACTTGACATTAAGAGCACGATGATGTACCGCCATGATGATTACATAGATGGAATCAGACTGGTAAATGAGGGCAAAGTTCATTTGAAACCGCTCATCTCAAAGACATTTGCTTTTAAAGATTATCTGAAGGCATACCAGTATATTGATGATAACCGCGAGACAACGATGAAAGTAATTATCAACGTCAGTGAAAAGTAAGGAGTTCGTATGGAAAATAAATATGGAATTGTCGGAGTTGCCCATGTCGGGCTTCCGACAAACGATTTACAGAAAACAGTTGAGTTTTATAAGAGTCTTGGATTTGAAGTGATTATGCAGTCTTATAATGAAAAAGCAGGGGAAAAAGTGGCATTTTTACAGATAAAAAATTACTGTATAGAGACTTTTGAAAATGGGCAGGCGGCAATGTCAGACGGTGCATACCAACATGTTGCACTTGATGTGGAAGACATTGAAAGTATGTATCAGAAAATCTGCAATGAAAAATACACAATTATTACAGACGGAATCGAAGAACTACCATTTTGGGAAAATGGTGTGAAGTTTTTTATGATTAAAGGACCAAATGAGGAAAGAATAGAGTTCTGTCAGAAACTCTGATAAAAATAGGAGGGACATATGAGTAGCGAAAACAAAAATGGAAAAGTACCGCTGATCAGTAAGATTGCATATGGGTTTGGTGATGTTGGATGTAATTTCAGCTGGATGTTTGTCAGTAATTTTCTGATGATATTTTATACAGACGTGTTCGGAATCAGTATGGCGGCTGTGTCAGCACTTATGCTTTTTTCAAGATTCTGGGATGCAATCAATGATCCAATCGTCGGGGGACTTACGGATAAAACAAAATCGAGATGGGGACGGTACCGTCCATGGCTGTTAGTAGCGGCACCAATTACAGCGATTCTTCTTGTTATGACATTCTGGGCAAGACCTGACTGGCCGCAGAATGGAAAGATCATTTATATGGTAATTACATATTGTCTGCTGGTTTTGGGGTATACCTGTGTGAATATTCCATATGGAACCTTGTGTGGTGCTATGACACAGGATATTGATGAACGTGCAAAAATAAATACATCCCGTTCGGTTGCAGCGATGATTGCAATTGGTGTGTTAAATATTATCACAGTTCCACTGCTCAGCAAATTCGGCAGTCACAGTGCAAAGACAGGATATCTGACGGTTGCGGTCATATATGGATGTATTTTTACAGCCTGTCATTTCTTCTGCTTTGCGAAGACGAAAGAGGCAGTGATTACTCCGGAAAAAGAAAAAATTTCTGTAAAGATACAGTTGAAAGCAGTCATGCAGAACAGACCATATCTTCTTGCATTGGCAGGACAGATATTATTTGGATTTACATTATATGGTAGAAACGCAGATATTCTGTATTATTTTACATATGTGGAAGGGAATGCCTCCTACTACACAACTTATTCGATGTGCATCATTATTCCTTCTATCATCGGGGCAGCCTGTTTTCAACCATTATTCCGCAAGTTGAATAACAAAGGAAGAACAGCATCTCTCTTTGCTTTATTTACAGGAATTTCCATGTTGTCTATGTTTTTCTTCAATGCCAAAGAATCACCAGCTATTTTTTATGCATTATCTGGTCTCACACAGTTTTTTTTCTCTGGATTTAATACCGCAATCTATGCAATTATTCCAGACTGTGTGGAATATGGGGAGTGGAAAACCGGACTTAGAAATGACGGTTTTCAGTATGCATTTATTTCACTTGGAAATAAAATCGGAATGGCAGTTGGAACAGCACTTTTAGCAGGATTACTTGGAAAATATGGTTATATTGCAAATCAGACACAAAATGCAATTGTACTTTCAATTATGAAACATGCATTTACGACGATTCCAGGTGTACTGTGGATTGTGACTGCGGTTGTATTATTTTTCTACCGGTTAAATAAAAAACGTTATAACGAGATTGTGGAGGAACTGAAAAATGGAAGAAAAAGTTGATATCGTGGCATTGGGAGAATTGCTGATTGATTTTACGGAAGCAGGACACAGTCAGGATGGGAGAAAATTGTTCGAACAGAATCCCGGCGGTGCTCCGGCAAATCTTCTAACCGTTGCAAGCCACTTTGGGTATCGCACATCTTTTATTGGAAAAGTTGGAAACGATATGCATGGTAAATTTTTAAAGAAGACATTGCAAAAGGAAGGAATCAATACAGATGCTATTGTTGAAGACCCGGGTTATTTTACAACGTTGGCATTTGTGGAAATCGGTGAAAATGGAGAACGGAATTTTTCTTTTGCAAGAAAACCGGGTGCAGATACACAGTTAAAAAAAGAAGAACTGGATCAGACATTAATTTCCGGATGTAGAATTTTTCATTTTGGATCATTATCGCTGACAGACGAGCCGGCAGAAAGCGCAACGATCGAAGCAGTAAAAATGGCAAAAGCAGCGGGTGTACTTATTTCATATGATCCAAATTACCGCCCGTCTCTTTGGAAGAGCAAAGAGTATGCAGTGAAAAAAATGAGATCTGTTATAGAAATGGTAGATATCATGAAGGTATCGGATGAAGAGAGTACTCTGTTGACAGAGGCGAAAAGTTATGAGCAGGCTGCAGATCAACTCCTTGCCATGGGACCAAAGCTGGTTGCCATTACATTGGGAGAACAGGGCGTTCTTATGGCAACAAAAAGCAGAAAAGAAATCATCAAAGCATTTCAGATACATGCGGTCGACACGACTGGGGCAGGTGATTCATTCTGGGGAGGCGTATTATGCAGTATCCTTTCTATGAATAAGAATGTTGAAAAAATGGAATGGGAAGAAATCAAAAAGTGTGCTGTTTTGGGAAATGCAGTTGCTGGATTGTGTGTGCAAAAGAGAGGTGGAATCCCTGCGATTCCGACGAAAGAGGCAGTGTTTGAATTTATGCAGAAATAATGAGTGTATGTTGCAATACTGGTTTCTACAGCAGTTTGTGATGTGCTGTCATACCTTGTGAAGTAGTATCTGGAAAATTGATGATTCCGGCTTGACTTAATTTAACATCTCAAATATAATAATTGCATACATCAGAAAACGTTCACTCTTCACCGGATGAGTGGTTAAAGCGTCTGGGAGCAAATCGTAGGTGCAGTAATTTACACTGTAAGATTTGTTTCCGGGCGCTTATTTATTTTGGAGGATAGATGCAATATGAATAAGAAAAAAGAATTATTGGTACAGATTATGTGGGAGCTTGCGGGAAGCATCTTTTATGCAATAGGTATATATAACTTCGCCCTGCAGGCAGAGTTTCCTATGACAGGCTTTTCGGGTATTTCGATTATTTTATACCGGATGTTTAATATTTCCATTGGTTTATCAACGGTCCTGCTTAATATTCCGGTTGCGATACTATGCTGCAAATTATTGGGCAGGAAATTTTTTGTCAGCTCAATACGATGCATGCTTTTGTCTTCTTTTATTGTTGACTATGTTGCGCCGTTATTTCCGGTGTATCAGGGAGACAGACTGCTTGCGGCATTGTGCACAGGTGTATTTTGCGGAATAGGCTATGCCATGATTTATACAAGAAATTCTTCAACAGGAGGAGCTGATTTTATCATCATGGCTGTAAAAGCATTGCGGCCTCATTTATCGATGGGAAATATCTCTTTTCTTACTGATGTCGGAATTATTCTGGTTGGAGGACTTTTGTTTCGGGATATTGACGGAATGATTTACGGTATGATAGTGAATATACTGTCTGCGGTTGTTATTGATAAAATGATATATGGCATGAATTCAGGCAAAGTAGCCTTTATCGTCACAAAAAATGGAAAGAGAATATGCGATGTAATTGATGAATGCAGTCAGCGCGGAAGCACTATTCTTAAGGCGCAGGGAGGATATAAGCAGGACGATATTCAGGTGGTAATGTGTGCATGCAACAGTAAGGAAATGTACCAGGTGCGTAAATCCGTAAAAGATGCAGACCCGGATTCTTTTATTGTGGTTGTTGAGTCTCATGAGGTGCACGGAGAGGGCTTTAAAATGACAAATATTGGAGAAGCAGAGAACTGAAACATACCTGAAACAAATATAGTGTGAAGATTGTATTTTAGCCTGAAAAAAGCTATACTAATATAGTGATGTAGCGGTTTTATGGCTGAAATTATATATTTGGGAGGTAATTACATGTTAGAAAACTGGATTAAACCACAAATTCCGGAGGAGGAAGAGCTGGATGAGCGCCTGCACGCAGCACGCTCTAAGCTGTCTGTGCTTCAGATGCAGATTAAGGAGCATGGACTGCCTGTACTTGTGCTGTTTGAGGGCTGGGGTACTGCAGGAAAGGGCAGTGTGCTCGGTAAGGTAATCAAGAATGTTGATCCGAGATTTTTCAAGGTCGCAACCATGGACGAGCCGACAGAGGAGGAAAGACGCAAGCCTTTTTTATATAGGTATTTTGTAAAGATTCCGGCAAAGGGGAAGCTTGAGTTTCTTGATTCGGGCTGGATGGATGAGGTAGTAAAGGACGTACTGCACGACAAGATAGGAGAGAAGGAGTACAAGAAGAAAATTGAAAGCGTGAAGCGCTTCGAGCGACAGCTGACTGACAATGGTTATCTTGTTATGAAATTTTTCTTCCAAATCAGCCGGAAGGAACAAAAAAAGCGTATTGAGGTATTAAAGGAGAATAAGGATACCAGATGGCGTGTCAGTGGAGACGAAGAATGGCAGAATAAGCATTATGACAAGTGTATGCATGTGTTTGACAGATATCTGAATGATACAAATTCGCCTGCAGATCCTTGGTATATAGTTGATGCAAAGAATAGAAAATGGGCTGAGCTTCAGGTGCTGGAGACGCTGGTTAGTGGAATAGAGACAGCACTTAAAAACAGTAATCTTGCTGTGCCGCTGTTACAGAATGTGTTCCCGCTTGAGAAGATTCCAAAGCTTTCTGAGATATCACTTGATAAGGAACTATCTGAGGAAGAATACAAAAAGGAGCTAAAAAATCTGCAGTCTAAGCTTAGCGAGCTGCATAACAAGCTATACAGGCGAAAGATTCCTGTTGTCATAGCATATGAGGGCTGGGATGCAGCAGGAAAGGGTGGAAATATAAAGAGAATCACAGGGGCGCTGGATCCGAGAGGCTTTGAGGTGCATCCGATTGCAAGTCCGCTGCCAAACGAGAAAGCCAGACACTATCTGTGGAGATTTTGGAATCGTCTTCCTAAGACCGGGCATATAGCTATTTTTGACAGGACATGGTATGGCAGGGTTATGGTAGAAAGACTGGAGGGCTTTTGCAGCGAGAATGAATGGCAGCGTGCTTACAATGAGATTAATGAATTTGAAAAGGAGCTGTCAGACTGGGGAGCTGTCATCATAAAGTTCTGGGTGCAGATTGATAAGGATACACAGCTGGCTCGATTTGAGGAACGCAGGAATACTCCGGAAAAGCAATGGAAGATTACCGATGAGGACTGGAGAAACAGAGAAAAATGGGATCTGTATGAGACTGCTGTAAATGAGATGCTAAAGAAAACCAATACCACTTACGCACCATGGCATGTGCTTGAGTCAAACGACAAGAAATATGCGAGAATCAAGGCTCTTAAGATTGTGATTGATGCGATTGAAGCGCGTGTTGATTTGTATATGCACAATTACGCTGAAGCCATTACATTGGCAAAAGGATTGATTGATAAATACCCTTTGGTTGCAGATGCAAACATGTTTAGCAATATGTGGTTAAATGATGAAAGCTCTGAAATTATTTTTAAGTCATTCCAATCTGTAGATGAACGTGCTAACTCTATGTCATTATACCTTTCTTATAGTACTACAACTAAAAGTTTTAACCCGGATTTTATTCCTTCAAAATGGGTATTAGATCTTTATGAGGATGGTGATATCAGAAAAGAAGTATATTATCGTAAGGACAAAATTACCTGCCTTGAAACAACAGTTGATGATGTTTATATGTTAAACAAGTATCCGGGCAATCCCAAACTGAAGAAATCGGAGTATGAATATTATCAAATGCCAAAAGTATTCCGTGTAGCCGAAGCATATCTAATCGCTGCTGAAGCTTCCTATCAGGCTAATGATGAGGTAAATGCCCTGAAATACTTAAACGATTTGAGAACTCAACGTGGTGCAAGCGTAGTAACTGCGACAGGTGATGCTCTGTTTAAGGAAATAAAGAATGAATGGATTCGTGAATTTGTTGGCGAAGGTCAGCGAATGAATGATTTGAAAAGATGGCATGATGGCCTTCAACGTCATGATCCACAAAACCAAGCTATTTTGATGATTGGAGCCGACTATACTGAACTCACCAAAGAGGCTTCTGACAAACGCTTCTTGTGGGAAATTCCTAATAATGATATGAATGCCAATTCTAATATAGAAGGTAATTGGTAATATAGAGAAAATAGATTACTCACTAACTTAAAAAAGAGACTGTCTCAAAAATATTTTGAGATGGTCTCTTTTATTTTTTTTGTAAATAAATCGACATCAAATAATTGCATACAGAAAGTGTATCGGAATCACATATGATGGTAGAATCCAGGTAGAAAACAGTTCATAATATCGCTGTTTGAAGGTATTGTAAAGGAGAAGTAAAATCTTATCTAAAAAAATAAAGTGTTATATATCAGTATACTATATATAATTTTAGTTCTGCAAAAACTTTGGTAATTT
>OLSA01002910.1_pt1 | contig 12336 bp, 10 predicted proteins | sample 1672731 | NCBI WGS metagenome assembly OLSA01 (sample SAMEA3136718, study PRJEB25190) | human gut metagenome | biome: human gut; feature: human-associated habitat; material: faeces | place: Austria | collected 2013
ACGCCGCTGGCTGCTGAAACAGCAGCCGAATAAAACGGTTTTTAACCGTTTTATTAAAAACTAGTATCAAGCGCCGGGGGTGTAGGTATATTGCAGCACCTCGCCGCTGCTGTCGTTGCAGACGATCACGGCCGTACCCAAGCGGGTCAGATTCTCGTTTTTGGCCGCCGGGGTCTTTTTCAGGCTCCACAGCTGTGTCTGGTCAAAGTTCTCCGCGGCGGAGCCGTCGGCGGGGGTGATGGCGTAGTAGGCCACGGTGTAGGTCACTTCTTTGCTCAGGAAGGGCTTCTTCGCGTACTCGATGATGGCCACGCAGGGCTTGTTCTCCCGCGTCCGCCCGGAGATGATATCGTACATCTCCTGATTCTTCTCCACCACTTCCTCAGCGGAGTAGTTCTTCGTCAGGGAGTTGTTTTCATAGTAGTAGCCCAGATATCCCGCCACGCAGCCGCAGCCCAGCGCGAACAGCACCGCCAGTGTTACGATCTGCTTCTTATTGAATTTCAGGGCTTCCTTGGAGTGACCCACGCTGTAGGTCAGGCCGAGGCGGTTGGTGATGGGCAGCATCACGCCCAGAAACAGCGCCAGCAGTACGGACTCAATGGGGAACATGAAAATGTTCTTGATCATGCCGGGGACGACCATGGCGAGGGTGTACTGCTTTCCGTCCATGTAAAGGGCATAATACCACATCATGATAGGGGTCTGGAGCAGCACATTGATGACCAGACTGACGGTAAACCGGCTGAGCATGACCCGGGTGGTGGTGACCTTTGCCCGGTACAGGAACAGGGCGAAAACCAGGGCGCCGCCGACTTCCGTCAGGATAAAGGGCAGGAAGTACATGCCCTCCGGACGGATGACGTAACCCAGCACGTCCGTGATGCAGGCGGCCAGCATGGCCATCACAGGGCCAAAGACCATAGCGCCCAGCGCATTGACAAAAAACGCGGTATTGATCTTCAGGAAGGGCGTAATGGGGATGGCGACCTGCTTCATAACCAGACGCAGGGCGATCATGAGAGCCGCGAATACCAGCATGTGGGTGTCCTTCAGCTCGGCGGCAGCGTCACGCCAGTAGGCTTTGGAAAACGGATGGGAATACAGGGTATTGCTCTTTTGTGATCTGGACATAAAAAGTCCTCCTTTCATGCAGCGATGATCCCATGCTCCCGCATTGACCCTACGGAATCGTGTATGCAAAAACTCCCCTTGCGGCTTTTCGCCGAAAGGGGAGATAGATTGCAGACACATATAACCCGTGGGGAAGGGCAACGCTTAAAGCCGCGACCATTCGCCCGACCGAGTATCGTTGCTACATAAAGGAGGTTATCCCATATGCAACAGCGGGTGCGGTGACCCCATCGTGGAACATTCCTTCGTCCGCCGGGCAAACTCCCCGTCCCGATGGCACTTAACGCGAGGTCTCCTACTCTGTTCGCAGACAAATATACACGAAAGGAGCGGAAAAGTAAATAGGTTTTTTACATTTTTTCGGAAATTTCCGCAATTTATTCGGCGTTCGTCTTTGCCATAGCCGCCCGCATCAGCACCATCCGGTAAATCTCACCATAGGACAGGCGCTCCACTTCCTGCGCCGCTACCAGCGGGACTTCTTTCAGCACCAGATCGCCGGACTTTACCGTGAGCGTCCCCAGACGCTGACCCCGGCTGACGGGGGCCGTGACGGTGGGTTCCAGCGTCACCTCGCTGGTAACGCCGCTTTTCTGCGCCTTGTCGATGAGCAGCGCCATGTCCTGTTCCGGCACCGCGCTGACTCCGGCGTCTTTCCCCAGCCGCACCGGGATCTGGTTGTCACAGTCGCTCAAATCCGGGCTGACCACCGCGAAATTGGCGAAGCCGTAGTCCAGCAGGGACTTGCAGGCGGCGTTCCGGGACTGGCTTGTCTCCGCCCCCATGACTACAGCGATCAGCTCCATGCCGTCCCGCATCGCCGACGCCGACAGGCAGTACCCCGCCCCGGAGGTAAAGCCGGTTTTCAGTCCCGTGGCGCCGGAGTAGAAGCGGATGAGCTTGTTGGTGTTGGACAGGCCGAAGGTGCCGCCCCGCACGGTGTCCATCCAGATGGTCGTGTAGTTTTTGATGAGGGGATGGTATTTCAGCAGCTGCCGGGACATGAGGGCGATGTCATAGGCGGAAGTCCGGTGGTTCACGGCGTCCGTCCCGTCGTCCAGACCGGTGCAGTTGACGAAGCTGGTGTCGTTCATCCCCAGCTCCTGCGCCCGCTGGTTCATCATGGCGACGAAGGCGCTTTCGCTGCCCGCGATATGCTCCGCCATGGCGCAGGCACAGTCGTTGGCCGAGGACACCGCGATGGACTTGAGCATGTCGGAAACGGACATGGTCTCCCCTGCCTTCAGGTAGATCTGGCTGCCTCCCTTGGCGGCGGCAGCTTCGGAAGCCGTCACCATATCCGTCAGGGCGATCTTCCCGGAATCCACCGCTTCCATAATCAGCAGCATGGTCATGACCTTGGTCACGCTGGCAGGGGCAAGGCGCTCATGGGAATTGGACTCATACAGAACGGTTCCGGTGGCAACATCCATCAGCACCGCACTTTTCCCCGCCACATCCAGCTCCACCGCCGACGCCGGCAGCGCAAGCTGGCACAGCGCCAGAACGAGCGCCGCGACACATATCATCCGCTTCATAGTCATCCCTCCAAACGATTCGTAGTACAACCTATGTCCGCGGGGGATGATTATGCCGGATTTCTTCACCGGTTTGTGCTGTTTCCCGGCCGGTATATAACATTTTGTTGTGCAGTCCCATATTACATTTTGTTTTGCATATACTTGATTTCAGGGGAGGTGTAGGCCATGTATGAACGCATTCGGAATCTGCGGGAGGATCACGATCTCAAGCAGGAGGACATCGCGCGGCTGCTTCACTGCACGCAGGCCTGCTATTCCAATTACGAGACCGGCAAGCGGGACATCCCAACGGAGGTGCTTCACACCTTGGCAGACTACTACCACGTCAGCATCGACTATCTGCTGGGGCGAACCAGCCGGAAAGAGCCGTACCCTAAATAATAACCGTCCCCGGCAGCGTCAGCCTGCCGGGGACGGTTCCGTATATGCAGCGCCAACGGACATCCTCTGCGGGATATTTTTCGTGTCCCGCCTGCCCACTGCACATTTTTTCGCCGCCGGAATACCATGGAATGAGCGGCAAAGCTCAAAATTCGATATCGGAGGTAACTTCTATGTGCAACAACAACGGTCTGTGCGGCTGCCTGAACAACAACTGGTGGTGGATCGTTATTCTGATCCTCCTGCTGTGCAACTGCGGCGGCTGGAACGGCTGCGAGAACAACAATAACAACGGCTGCGGCTGCGGCTGCTAAACAGAGAACGGGCGCCCTCTCCGGGCGCCCATCCACATGCAAAACGAGGGAGCGGTAAAACCGCTCCCTCATTTTCAGGAAGATTACATATCGAAGGGTTCCATGCTGAGGACGGGGTGACCCACCTCGGACAGGAAGTTCAGCAGCTGCTCGGGGTCCTCGGTGCAGATGGTCTCATCGGCGATCATGTCGGTGAAGTTCTCTACGCCGTACATTTCCAGAGCGGTCTTGTCCAGACGCTCACGCATCTGATCCTTCAGGATCTTGGGCAGCCAGACGATACGGCCGGGGCCGCCTTCGGCAGCGATGAACTTGTGGGAAGCAATGAAGTGCTTGCCATGACCCATGAAGCCGGGGGTCTGCACGCCGCCGCCGGTCATGGAGGCCATCTCGGAGAAGGTCATGCCCAGAGGCGTCATGCCCGCGTGCTCACGGCAGGTGATGACGACGCCCATGGAAACAGGCTCGACGCCGCAGATACACTCGAAGCAGCCGCAGGAGGTCATGGGATCCTGGAACAGGGAGTACAGGGTGACATGCTCCAGAGCGCCATGGCTGTACTTGTTGACGGCCTCGTCCACGCTGGCGTAGCGGCCCAGCTTCTCGTCGGTGCAGCCTTCCTTGAGGATGGGCTGGCAGGGACCGGCAGGGTCCAGCTCCTTGGTGGCCTTGGCGTCCAGCCAGGAAACGGCGCCGCACAGACCCAGACGCTCGGGAGTGACGATGCACACGTGGCTGGGGGAGAAGGCCTGACACATGATGCAGGTGTAGTACTGATCCACGGACTCGTCGGTCATGGAGGCCAGACGGGCGTCACGCTTGTCGAACACTTCGTTGGCAGCGGCGCGGAGGGCAGCGTTCTTCTCGGGATTGACCACGATGGTGACCTGGCACTTGTCCACGACGGCCTCGAACTCGCTCTTGACCTTGGCGTACAGCACTTCGCCCAGATGCTTGAACTTGAAGCCGGCCTCAAAGTCGGCCTTGGAAATACGGATACGGATCATGTCGCGCTGGCCGGTGTGCATAACGCCCTCGATGCAGTTGATCCAGGAGTGCATCTTACGCTCCATGACGGACTCGAAGTCGGGCTGCATGGCCTTGCCGGCGACTTCCACGGTGTAGCTCAGGGAGATCTTGGAGCCGACGGGGATCTCGTCAATCTCGGGGCCGTCCACAACGATCTTGTGATCCTCCACCTCGGAAGCGTCCCGGGTCTGCACCAGCTCGAAGCAGTCCACGCGGGAGCCGTCCACTTCCACCTGCATGTCGCCGCGGCGGATGATCTCGCCCTCGAACGCGGTGGCGAAGGCCACGGGGATGTCGATGTTGGTGATCTTCAGCTTGATGTCGCGAGCCTCCAGAGAGGTGGCGTTCCACTTGGAAGTATCCAGCTGCTGGATCAGGGACTTGGGAACACGGAACATGTTCTCGGTCTCGTTGGAGATAACGGGGAAGCCAAGGCAGATAGCGCCGGCGCCGTAGGAGACGATCTCATCGGACAGGGGCTTGTAAGCGTTGACAAACGCCTTGACGCGGTCCATGGTGTACTTGGCCAGAGAGGCGAAGTCGCCGGGGGTCACGTTGCCGAAGATCAGCGCGGCACGGACGGCCACGGAGACAACGTGGATAACGGACTGCATTTCGTAGCCCAGAGGCACCACGCGGACGTTCTCGCCCAGCTTCATGCCGGCGTCGAAGCAGTGCTTGATGGAGTCGCCGGTGAGGGTGACCAGAATACCCTGCGCCTGATAGGACTTGGCCAGAGCCACAGTCTCGGCGGGGTCTTCCGCGCCGCCGATGATAACGGCAACGCCGGGGATGTCGCCGGTGACCAGCGGCACGCCCAGATTACGGACGAAGGCGTCGGTCAGGTGGCCCATTTCCGGCTCGGCATAAGGCTCCGCGCCGTGCAGGTATTTCAGCGCTTCCAAAAACTCGGCGCACAGAGCGGATGCAATGCCGCTTTCAAAGGCGTCGTGGAGGCGGTTGTTGCGGGTCATCTTGGACTTGATGGTGTCCATGGCGGCCTTCATCTCACCCAGAGTGGTGATCTTCACGCCGGTGACGCCGTAGTAACAGGGCAGGCTGTAAGCGGTGCCGGGGAAAGATACAGGCTCGCTTTCGCCGTAAGCAGCGATGGCCTCATCAATGGCGGCTACAGTACGGGCGTAGTTGTAGTCGTTGCCGCCAAAAACTCTTTCAAAAAGTGTCACGGTATTTCCTCCTAATTTAAGATTCATCACGATCCAATATCGCTTTGATTTTCCGGATTTCTTCGATTGCCGCGGGACTGAAATCATAGGGGGATTTCCCCTGCCGGTCGGCGTCTATGATGTCAGGGTTGTAGTGGATGAAGCCCAGCAGGTCTTCCGCCGGAATGGCGGAGCGGATGAATTCCTCGTCGCCGTCGTCCCGGATCTTGTTTGCCACCACCCGAACGCGGGTAATGCCCAAGTCCTTTGCCAGACGCTTGACGTTGTGGTAGGTCTGCACCGATCTCGCGCCGGGCTCGATCACCACGATGAACTGATCCATGTTGGCTGCCGTTCCCCGTCCTAAGTGCTCCAGACCCGCTTCCATATCCATGATGACCACATCGTTCTTCCGATAGGTCAGCGCAGAGAGGATGGCCTTCAGCATCACGTGCTCGGGGCAGACGCAGCCGCTGCCGCCCACATCCACGGTACCCATGACCAGCAGCTTAACGCCGTTGATCTCCTTGGAGAAGGTGTCCGGAATGTCCGCCACATAAGGGTTCAGCTTGAAGAACTTATTGGCGGCATTGGCGCCGGTGCGCTCCTCCACCAGAGTGCGCATTTTGGAGATGGGGACGATGGCGTCCACTTCCTCCTGGCTCAGTCCGAGAGCCAGTCCCAGATTGGCGTCAGGGTCCACGTCGGCGGCCAGAACGGTACGTCCCTCGTCGGCGTAGAGCCGCGCCAGCGTGGAGGCCAGCGTGGTCTTTCCCACGCCGCCCTTGCCGGTAATCGCTAGTTTCATTGGAAAAAGACCTCGTAAGTAAAAGTTATCCCGAATTCAAATCGCTTTTTGTTCGGGTGACGCAGGCTCCTTAGATGCCCAGTGCGGCGCGCTTGGCCTCGATGCACTCGATCATCTTGTCGCCCAGCTTCTCAATGTCGGTTTCCACGACGAACTTGGCCTCGACCCAGTCCTTGACGCCATGCTCGCCCTGAAGCAGCGCGGTGACTTCCTCGGAGCCCTTGGTGTAGGGGTCAACGCCCAGGAAGGTCTCGATGCCGGTCGCCACGACGTAGTTGCCGATGGAGACGGCCTTCTCGGACATCCATTCGGGAGCGCAGCCCACGACGGGAACCTGAGAAATGTTGATGCCCCAGTCCTTGGCGATATCGGAAGCCAGGATCATCATACGGGAAATATCCACGCAGGAGCCCATGTGCAGGACAGGCGGGATACCGGCCAGCTCGCACACGCGCTTCAGACCTGCGCCGCAGTAGTCCTTGGCCTTTTCGGGATCCATCAGGCCGGCCTTGGCGGCAGCCTGGGCGGAGCAGCCGGAGACGATCAGGATGATGTCGTTTTCCAGCAGCTTCTTCATCAGCTCAATGTGAGCGGTGTCGGGACGAACCTTGGGGTTGTTGCAGCCGACCATGGCCACAGCGCCGCGCAGAACGCCGGAATGCACACACTCGATCAGAGGCTTGGTGGTGCCGAACTCGTCCACCTGGGAGTTGGCGACGCCGTCGAGAACCTTCTTGATGGCTTCCACAGAGTAGCCGACACGGGCATTCTGCTTCATGCTGGGGATGTTGACCAGCTCGGGCTTCCGGTTCTTGAAGTTGTCGATCGCCATCTTGACAATGGCCTTGGCGTTCTCACCGGCGGTCTCGGCATGGAACTGGATGAACTCGGAGTCGGGCATCCGGGCGATGGGAGAGGTGGTGATGAACTTGGTATGGAAGCACTTGCTCAGGGGGCCCAGAGCGGGGAAGATGCACTGCACGTCCACGACAATGGCCTCGCAGGCGCCGGTCAGAACCACGTTCTCCTGATTCAGGAAGTTACCGGCCATGGGGATGCCGTGACGCATGGTGACTTCGTTGGAGGTGCAGCACACACCGGAAACGGTGATGCCCTTGGCGCCCACGGACTTGGCATAAGCGATCATCTCGGGGTCGTTGGCATAGTAAACGACCATTTCGGACAGGCTGGGATCATGGCCGTGAACAACGATGTTGACATTGTCCTTCTCCATGACGCCGATGTTGGCGGTGGTGTCAATGGGCTTGGGAGTGCCGAACATAACGTCGGAGAACTCGGTGCCCATCATGGAGCCGCCCCAGCCGTCGGACAGACCGGCGCGCAGAGCCTGACGGATCAGAGCTTCGGGCAGAGAAGAGCAGCCCATGTGGGTCATGTGCAGCGCGGTGGAGACTTCCCGGTCGATGGCGCGGGGTTCGATACCGGCTTCATGCCACAGCTTCTGGGTGTACTCGGGGGCGCGCTTCAGGAAGCGCTGTACGCCGAAGGGCTTGCCGTACTCCAGCAGGCCGATCTCGGCCATTTCATGGGCCAGATCGTAGATGTCCTTACCTTCGGTCTCTACGCCCCACTCCTTAGCGATGCGGATCAGCTTCTCAGGGTCCTTGACCTGATAGTTGCCGCCTTCCTTGGTCTGGTACAGGGTGTGCATAATCTCGCGGCCATGGTCGGAGTGCGTAGCAGAGCCGCCGGCGGTGAACCGCAGATAGTTACGGCCGACGATACCATGTACGTCGCAGCCGCAGATGCCCCGGGGGGCCTTCTTGGTGATGCGGCACGGGCCCATGGAGCAGATACGGCAGCAAGTGCCGGATTCGCCGAAGCCGCAATGGGGGGTCTGGTTCTTGACCCGCTGCTGCCAGGAGTCAGCGCCAACCTTACTGCCGTTTTCCAGCAGCGAGTTGGTAGCTTGCTCCATCTCCTCAACAGTTGTCAAATAAGCCCAATCCTTCAAAGTGATTTCCTCCTAATCATTTGATTCTTTGAAAAGCCTGTGCGTACCCTACGATAGGTCATAGTGTATCGATACTATTGTACTCATTTAGCGTGCAGTTGTCAATCGTGCAATTTGACACATTTCACGTGTTTTTTTCATCCCCCAGGGGGGGATTTTTGCTATTTTCCTTAAAATTGTGGAGAAAAGGTGCTTTTTGGGAAATTATTCACAAAAATGCAAAAAATTTTTTGCTTGAAAACGACCGTCCATGGCAGAAAGCGGCGGGGAAGCGCCGCCGCTTCCCCGCCGGAATATCCGATTTTTTGCGCACTCATTGAATTGTCAGCTTGTGGCAGTGACCCTCGCCCAGAACATGCTCGACGCAGGTCTTGAAGCGCGCAAACCTGTCATTGGGGACAAACGCCAGCGCCGTTCCGGCAAAGCCGCCGCCGTGGATGCGGACAGCGCCCTCGCCCTCCAGCAGCTGCTGGCACAGTGCGATGGTGAACGCCATATCCTGCTTCTGGATGTAGCCCGCCGGGGTCACGTTCTGCAGCAGCGTCCATGACGCCATGCCGGAAGCGTTGACGAGGTGCAGGAACGCGTCAAAGTCGCCGTCCTTCAGCGCGCGCACCTGGGACTTCACCCGGCGGTTCTCGTTGAAGAAGTGGATAGCTCTGAGCACTGCCCGGTCGCCGGTGACCTTGCGGACTTCAGCGATGTGCCTGTAGAACGCCGCCTCGTCCACATCGTGGAGGACTTCCTTACCGAAGAACGCCGCCACCGCCTTCATTTCCACGGGCATGGCCGCGTACTCGTCCGTCAGGTCGGCATGATCCGCACCGGAATCGATGGTGCAGAGGGTATAGCCGCTGTGGGCGAAATCGTAGTTCACCTTTTCCACAATGGGGTTTTTCGGGTCGGCAAAATCGATGTACACCAGTCCGCCCACGCTGGAAGCCATCTGATCCATCAGGCCGGAGGGCTTGCCGTAGTAGACGTTTTCGGCGTACTGGCCGATCTGGGCAATTTCAATGGCGGAAACCGCGCCGCCCGCAAACAGGCCGTTCAGGATACGGCCGATCAGCACCTCAAAGGCCGCGGAGCTGGACAGGCCGGAGCCGGGCAGGACGGTAGACCTGACCTTGGCTTCAAAGCCGCTCAGCTTGTACCCCCGCCGGGCAAACGCCGCCGCTACGCCGCGGATCAGCGCCGCCGTGGTGTTCTTCTCGGACTCTCTGGCATCCAGATCGTTCAGGTCGATCTCCACAGGCTTGTAGCCCTCGGAATCCACGCGGATGATGTTCGTGCCGGTCAGGGTGACCTCCGCCGTGGTCTCCATGTCAACTGCTGCCGCCAGCACACAGCCGTGCTGATGGTCGGTGTGGTTGCCGCCGATCTCCGTGCGGCCGGGGGCGGAAAAATGATAGGTGTCAGCCATTTTGAACCTCCGTCAAAAATCGTTTCAGGGCAGCTCTGCCCGATTCGGTACACTTGTAAACGCCCGCGCACTCCAGAACCCGGGCAAACACCTGACCGATCTCATACTGAATGATCGCCTCGGCGTTTTCGGCATTGAATTCCGGATGACGCGCCATGAACGCATCCGCCCAATCGGCGTGCTTGGAAAGCTCCTCGCTTACGTGCAGGTTTTCCCCATTCAGCAGGGCTTCCCGCAGATCGGCCATTTCCTTTTTCAGTCTGCCGGGAAGAACGGCAAGACCCATGACCTCGATCAGGCCGATGTTCTCTTTTTTGATGTGGTGGAGTTCCTCGTGGGGGTGGTACAGCCCCATGGGATGCTCCTTCGTCGTCAGGTTGTTCCGCAGGACCAGATCCAGCTCATACCGCCCCTCCCGCATACGGGCGATGGGGGTGATGGTATTGTGGGGTTCGCCGTCGGTCTCCGCGAAAACCGTCGCCGCCGGATCGCTGTAGGTACGCCACTTGGCGAGGATCTTGCCCGCCAGATCACAGAGGTGGTCTTTGTTCTGAGAATTCAGGCGAAGCACCGTCATCGGGTATCTCACCACGCAGCAGTCCACATCGGCAAAGCCGGGAACCTCGAAGCCAAACTCCTTCTCCGCCTTCTCCATGGGGAAGCTGTGGTGGCCGCCCTGAAAATGTTCGTGGGACAATATGCTGCCGCCCACAATGGGCAGGTCCGCGTTCGACCCAAGGAAATAGTGGGGGAACTGCTCCACAAAGGAAAACAGCTTATCGAACACTCCCCGGTCAATGACCATGGGCGTGTGCCGGGCGTTCATGACGATGCAGTGTTCATTATAATAAACGTAGGGCGAATACTGGAAGCCCCAGAGCTGGCCGTTCACCATTACCGGCATGACCCGCAGATTCTGCCGCGCCGGGTGGGAAATGGTTCCCGCATAGCCCACGTTTTCGGGGCAGAGCAGACACTTGGGGTAACCGGACGCCTTTTTCAGCTTCGCCGCCGCGATGTCCCGGGGGTCTTTCTCGGGCTTGGACAGGTTGATGGAAATTTCCAGCTTCCCGTATTTGGTCTCCGCCGTCCAGCGCTCGTCCTTCGCGATGCGGTCGCGGCGGATGTAGTTGCAGTCCTGACTGAGGGTGTAGAAATAGTCCGTCGCCGCCTTGGGGGACTGGGTATAGCGCGACCGGAATTCACGCACCACCTCCGACGGGCGGGGCGTCAGGAAGCCCATGAGCTTCGTGTCGAACAGGTCGCGTTCGGCGATGGTATCCGCGATCATCCCCTGCTGGGCGGCGTAATCGCACAGCAGATTCAGGCACTCCGGGAAATCAAAGCGCTGCTCCTGCTTTTCGTAACTCTCCAACCGCAGTTCAGAAAGAAGGGTATTCCGTGCGAACGTCTCGTCCAGCGGGTGGAGAAGGCCGCAGTTTTTCGCGTAATCCAGCAGCGCATCCAGCGCCGCCCAAACAGTTTCAGTCGTCATAGCCATGGGGATGCTCCTTGTGCCAGTTCCATGCGGAACCAATGATGGTCTCAATATCGTCATATTTCGGCTTCCAGCCAAGCACGGTCTTCGCCTTTTCGCTGGACGCCACCAGCTGCGCCGGGTCGCCCGCGCGGCGGGGGGCCATCTCGCACTTGATGGGCTTGCCCACGACCTTTTCCGCCGTGTCGATGATCTCCTTCACCGTGAAGCCCACGCCGTTGCCCAGATTGAAGACGTTGTTTTCCCCGCCGTTCATCAGGTACTCCGCCGCCAGAATGTGGGCGGAAGCAAGGTCAGTGACGTGGATATAATCCCGGACGCAGGTGCCGTCCCGGGTGGGATAGTCGTCGCCGTAAATCGACACATGATCCCGCCGTCCGTTGGGAACCTGCAAAATAATGGGGATCAGGTGGGTCTCCGGGTCATGCGCCTCGCCGATCTTACCGGACATATGCGCGCCGCAGGCATTGAAATACCGCAGCGCGGCGTACCGCAGGCCGGTCGCAGCCGCCGTCCAGCACATCATGCGCTCCATGACGCGCTTGGTCTCGCCGTAGCAGTTAGTCGGATCGAGAGCGGCAGTTTCCTCAATGGGAATCTGTTCGGGTTCGCCGTAGACCGCTGCGGAGGAGGAAAAAACGATCGTTCCGACGTCATGTGCAGTCATCTGCTCGAGCAGTACGCGCGTGCCGCTGACGTTGTTGTCATAGTAGCGCAGCGGCAGTTTGCCGCTCTCGCCGACCTGCGAGAACGCTGCAAAATGAATTACGCCGTCGATGTTCTCCTGTTCGAACAGGCGGGCGAGAAAGGCTGCATCGCGAATGTCGCCCTCATAAAATCGGCAGGCCGCCGGTACGGCTGCGCGGAAGCCGGTGCTGAGGTTGTCGGCCACGACCACATGATAGCCGGCCTCGAGCATTGCCCGCACTGTGTGCGAGCCGACATAGCCTGCGCCGCCGGTCACTAATATCGTCATAAGTACACATCCTTGATTCTACTCATATAATTTTATAGTAGTGGCAGACCGACGGTTTGTCAATAGAAATGGTAAAAAGTGCAGGGACAGG
>OLSA01002920.1_pt1 | contig 12306 bp, 5 predicted proteins | sample 1672731 | NCBI WGS metagenome assembly OLSA01 (sample SAMEA3136718, study PRJEB25190) | human gut metagenome | biome: human gut; feature: human-associated habitat; material: faeces | place: Austria | collected 2013
GCTTCCGGTTATCAGCTAAAGACTGATAAAGTCAGCTGGTATACGCCTCTGTCCGGAGTGGTTCCGGTATCGGTTCAGGTAAAGGAAGAAGGAGGGGAAGGAGAAAATACGAATAGCTTTACAGTAACAGGATCCCTCTCGATGGAGTCAAAGGAGGAAAAGAATCTTTCCCTTACCATCGGAGAACCCTTGTATCCTGTCCGGTTCCACTTCTACTCATCCAAGGTGCAGGCGGCAGAGAATGTATCCCTGACAGCCGGACGGCTGGCTGGAGCCTTAGAAGCTCCGGTGGAATTAAAGCAGGACAAAGGCCAGTTTGCCTTTGACGGGAAGCTGACAATCGATGCAGCAGCAGGTAATCATGCATATGCTCTGGCATATCTTCCGGCCGGAAATTACCGGTTTGTGATAAATACAGGTATCACAGAATTAGGAAGCTCCGGTGGAAGCTTTACTCTGGACAACGAAACGGTAAAGTCAGAGGCTGCCGGAACGGATATCATCGTATTAAATGCGGCAGAGGCACTGGAGGGAGAGCTGGATCTTTCCCTTGGAAATATATCTTTTTCCGGGGAAGATGGTAAGCTGACAATATTATATTCTAAAACAGATGGTTCCGGCCAGGTGGTTACAGCAAGGTTAATAGACCAGTCCTATGATAAATGCTATCGGATCACTTCATCTGGGAATAATGTAGAGAAGTATCATCTCTCCGTGGATATCCCAGTTTCCAGGGAACTAAAGCTCGTATTAAAGAATCTTACGATTACCCCGGAAAAGGCTATCGCACCGATTCAGATAAACGGAGAGTCCCAGGTGATCACCTATCTGGAAGGGGAAAACAAGATTTCGATTAATAAATCAGAGAAATCTTCATCAAGGTTAACTGTTTCACCTGCCGGCATCAGTGTGGCGAAAGGTGCAAAGCTTACGATTGACAATGAACCGGGACAGCAGGGATCCATAGAGGTGCTCAATAATACATATGCAGACAGGAGTGGTGCAGCAATTGGAGGAAATGGAGAGCAGGATGCAGGAATCATTCACATCAAGGGGGGAACTGTAAGTGCAACTTCCGCTTCTAAAGGAGCGGCTATCGGTGCTTCGGTAGGAAAAAGTGTAGAAGAAATACGGATTAGCGGAGGAAATGTAACTGCAAAAAGTAGTGATGGTGCCGGAATCGGAACAGGAGGTGCTTTTAGGAAGGAGGAAAGAACCGGTAAAATCGTGATAGAAGGCGGAACGGTGAATGCAAGCTCGTGGAGTGGTGCTGGAATTGGAAGCGGTTATGGATATGCCCCTGGAAGTTCAGCGATAATTGCAAAGATTGAGATTCATGGTGGAATGATTACAGCCTATTCTAAATGGGGAGCCTGCATCGGAAGTGGTAAATACAGTTCATCGAAGGTGCTGATTGACGGCGGCACAATATGCTTAGATAATAAAGACCCAGACTATAGGAAAGTTGCTCATATTGGAAAGGGGGATGACAATTCTACACTGCCACAAACTGATGTGACGATTACGGGCGGAACGATCTGTTTGATAGGGGCGAATGGATATATACCGCGACCGATCATTTATGGTTGGGAACAGGTAGATGGAAAGGGGCAACAGAATAAGCCAAAAGATGCGAAGGGTAACCCGGTTTATTACACCACAGCTGATCTGACCGGTATCTATGAGAATAATACACTGGTTGAAAAAGCAGGTATTGAAGGAAGCACCTACGGATTTAAGGATGTCCGGACAGATTCCAGCGGAAAGCTCTATATGTACCTTCCGGCTTCGGAGGCAGTGAAAGCCTCCTTTGGCGGTGTGGAATTTACCGGAAAGGTTGAGGCAGGTAAGGATGAGAATGTATTGGAGCGTAAAGAGACCTATATTGATTATCAAAGGGAAGTCCTGAAAAATATGGCTCTGTATGATCTCGAATATGCGGAATCCAAGAGTGCTGCATCTTGGAAAAAGATCCCGGCAGGCGGCGAGGCGTCTCTGACGGAAATTCTGGATAAACAGCCGGAGAGTGTGACCGAGATTACTCTGTATGTGCGAAAGGCGGCTACAGGTTCCACCACAGAAGGTGAAGCAGTCGAGATAAAGATTCCGGCAAGACCGGCAAAACCGAACCCGATACAGGGAACAGATGTAACGAAAGACAGCTACTCCATCAGGGTAAAGGGACAGGTCGTTTCCGGTTGTGAGTACGGAATTTCAGAATCTGCGGATGGTGAGCTTCAGTGGCAGACGGGGAAGACGTTTACGTCGCCGAAGCCGGCTCACACCTATTATATAACCCTTCGTGTGAAAGCAACAGAAAACAGTTTTGCATCGAAGCCAGCTGATCGTTTGGAAGTGACAACACCGGATGCATTACTGATCGACGGTCCCGCCGGCAAAGTATCCTTTGAAGCGAAGGGAAACTATGGACAGACACTTGATCAGATTCAGGTAAAGTTGGCAACGGGATTTCAGGTTGTTAATTATGGTGGATCGCCGGTTTCTGGAACATGGAGCTTCAGTAAGGATCAGAAAGGAACGCCCGCTTCATCCATTTATCCGGAGGTAAAGGGAACAACTGCATATCAGGTAGAATTTAGCCCGAAGGGAGCACCGGAAGGGCAGTATGGAAATAGTTTGACAAGAGACGTGATTCCGGAGATAGCTCCGAAAGAGTTGAGAGCAGTTCTTACGACACCTATTGAAAAAGACTATGACGGAAGTACCGATATCGCGTTAGAGGCGACGGTAGAGATAGGAACTCCGGGTCAGATGTATACCATCAGTGGTCTGAAAGGAAGCTTTGAAGATGCCAATGCCGGAACCGGTAAGGCGGTAACCATTGATCCTTCAGAGGCAGTCATTGAGACCGAGGGCAGTGCAGTGAATCTGCAGAATTACCGTGTGGTATATCCGGCTCAGACGACCGGAACCATCCATCGGATACAGGGTTCGGTTTCGATCGATCCGCAAGCATGGACCGGAGAAAAAACCTATGGAGATGCCAGCTTTTCCTTGACAGGTGTGAAGAAAGTGGGAGATGGAGCTCTGAAGTATGAAAGCTCCGATGAAAAGGTTCTCACCGTGGACGCACAGGGACAGGTGACCATCAAAGGCACGGGTTCCGCAGATGTAAGCATCACCATGGAAGATGGAACGAATTATATTGGCACAAGCACACCGGCAAAGGAAAGGATCACCATTGAAAAAGGAACACTCACCCTTACCTTAACGGCTGTGAACCGGAGTACCGGAGTGCAGCAGCCGGAAGGGATTCTCGGAACCTACGAGGATGATTTTGATATCATTGCAAGTATTCAGGGAGCGTATGGTGACAAGCTGCAGGGTAAGATCCGCTTCTATGACAATGGAATTCAGAATCCAGATACGATCCCTGTAGGGGAAGCTGGAACTGCGGTTCTCAACCTGACAAAGCTTGGAGTCGCATCCGTAGGAACGCACCGGATGACAGCCGAGTTTGATTTTGACACTCATCAGGAGTGGGCGGCCAAATACAACACGCCTGCTCCGGCTGCATTTACATTTACGATCGGAAAGGTGGCTGCACCGCAGATCACCTGGCCGACGGCAGCGTCGGTGAAGGCGGGAAGTACTCTGAGTGACTCTGCCTTATCAGGAGGAAGCACCGAATACGGAAGCTTTGCCTGGAAGAATCCGGCCCAGACGGCACAGGCGGGCACCCATAGCTACGAGGTGGTATTTACACCGAATGAATGGGCATCCGCTCGTTATGAGATCGCAGCGATGACCGGTACGGCAGAAGTGACAGCAACGGAAGATAAGCCGGGAGAAACAGGCAAGCCGGGCGAAGCAGAAAAGCCTGGTGAAACAGGCAAGCCGGGCGAAGCAGAAAAGCCTGGTGAAACAGGCAAGCCGGGTGAAACAGAAAAACCTGGCGAAACGGGCAAGCCAGGCGAATCAGACAAATCGAACGGATCGAACAGAACGGATGATTCGGATGATTCGGATAAGCCGGAAAAACCAAACCGCAACAGCTCGTCTTCCGGACAGAATAAAACCTCCGGCAGCGGTGTAATCAGACAGGATTCGGTCAAAGGAACGATCGACAGTACGGCAGGAATTATCACAGGAGAAACAAACAGCTTTGTCAATGACGGAAAGAGCCATTGGATGATGGATGAGCATGGCTGGTGGTTACGCTTTGCAGATAATACCTATCCGAAGGGAAGTGTGCGTGAATCCGGTGGTATTTCGCATAGCTGGGAGCAGATCAATGGAAATTGGTGGGCCTTTGATGAAACGGGTTATGCTAAGACAGGCTGGTTAAGGGATGAGGATTACGGCGGCTGGTTCTATATGGATCTGGAACACGGCATGCAGACCGGCTGGGTGCTTCTCGATGGAGCATGGTACTATTTTAATTCGGTTTCCGATGGAAAGAGAGGCATGATGTATGCCGGACAAAGAACACCAGACGGATACTATGTAGATAAAAACGGTATCTGGGACGGAAGAAACAAGCAGTAAAACAGGTTCACAAGATAAAGTGAGCCTGACAGATGATGGAATGGTGCCTTTGTGCCATGTATAGAATGCTCCGGAAGGAATCCTTCGGTTTTTGGGGGAATCCTTCCGGATTTGCTGTCTAATGATAAGGTATTTTCAATATTTCCACAACTAAAAAGTTGTAACATTCACAATCTTTTACTTGATATTGAAAAAGTGTTGTGCTATAATGGGCAACAAGTTAAGAAAAATCGTTGGAAAACGAGGAGGAAGAAGATTATGAAAAAAGGTTTCGCATTAGTTATGGCATCCATGATGGCACTGTCTCTGACAGCATGTGGAGGAAATGGTTCTTCTGCAACAACAGCAGCAGACACTTCCGCGGCAGACACGAAGGCAGAGGGGACAACGGCAGCAGCACCTGCTGATAAGATTGGCTTAGCTGGCAGCGGAAAGGAACTGATCTTCACGACTGGTGGTGACCAGGGTACTTACTACGGATTTGGAAGTGTGCTGGCAGGACAGATCAGTGATATGACAGATACTACTGTAACCGCCATCGTAGGCAAGGGCTCCAAGGGCAACATCGAGGCCATGGATGCAGGCGATGCACAGCTTGGTTTTGTACAGTCTGACGTTATGGCTTATGCTTATAATGGAACCAACTTATTTGATGGCGCAAAGGTAGACGGTTTTTCTACTGTAGCGGCTCTTTATATGGAGCAGGTTCAGATCGTTACGTTAAATCCGGATATCAAGACGGTAGCAGATCTGAAAGGCAAGACCGTATCTGTTGGTGATTCTGGTTCCGGTGTTTACTTTAATGCATTGGATTGCCTGGGTGCTTATGGACTGACCATTGATGATATTACTCCAACCTACCAGTCTTTCGGTGATAGTGTTGAGGCGATGCAGGACGGCAAGATCGATGCAGCATTTATCGTAGCAGGTGCACCGACTACAGCAGTCACTTCTTTAGCAGCAACCAGAAAGGTATATCTGGTAGAGTTAGATGATGAGCACATCGACAAACTGATCGAAGCTTCTCCATATTACAGTAAATACACCATCGCCAAAGATGCTTATGGACTGGATGCTGATGCAACAACCGTAGCAGTAGGCGCAGTAGTAGTAGCAAGAGACGATGTGGATGAGAATGATATTTACAACGTAGTAGCAGGTATCTACGATAGCATCGACACCCTGGGACATGATAAGAAAAATGAACTGGATCTTGACTTTGCAGCTTCTGTAACTGCAGTTCCATATCACAAGGGTGCAGCAAAATATTTTGCAGAAAAAGGTCTGACTGTTCCAACAAAATAGGAATCGGAAGTAACGAACGGAATCACAGATTTTCAAAGGAAGGGGATCATTTGCAATGAGTTTTCTGAAAAAACATGCTGCGGATGCAGCAGATCTTACCAATCATTCATCGGATCATGCAGCAGAAGCTGTAGATGCAGTGATGAAAAAATACGACAGGGAATCGAATGTCCGGGTATGGGAGGGAACACCAAAGCAAGTGATCCGTTTCCTGATGGCAGCATTTTCTTTATACTGCATCTACCTGACACTGTTTGACAGAGGACTTCCAGAGGTTCGTCTGACCCGTTTTTTGGCTATGATCATTTTGATCGGATTTTTGAACTATCCGGTGAAAAAAGGCCATGTGAGGGTGAATTACATCCCATGGTATGACGTTGTGCTGATGATTGCAGGAGCAGCCCCATTTCTCTATTTTGGATACAATGCCCAGAAGATTTTGCTGACCAGCTACAGTGTCATTTCGAAGGATCCATTTATGCTGGCTATCGCTATCGTAGCGATCCTGGTGCTGATCGAGCTTTGTAGACGATGCGTGGGACTTCCGATCCTTTTTGTCGTAGGTGCGCTTCTGATCTATACCTTTGCCAATGTCCGCTTTGGTAAAGTTATTTACGATCTGTTTTACACCACCAACGGTGTGATGAATACTCCGATCAACGTATGTCAGAAATATATTGTGGTATTTATCATTTTCGGGGCATTCCTGGAGAGAACCAGCATTTCCGCGTTTTTTATTGATCTGGCAAACTGTGTGGCAGGTTCTTCTGTAGGTGGTCCGGCAAAGGTAGCTGTTATTTCTTCTGCTCTTTGTGGTATGGTTTCCGGTTCTTCTGTTGGTAATACGGTAACGACAGGTTCCGTTACCATCCCGATGATGGTCAAGACCGGATATAAACCAGATTTTGCAGGCGCTGTTGAAGCAGCAGCATCCACCGGTGGACAGATCATGCCGCCGATCATGGGTGCAGCAGCCTTCCTGATGGCAGAATATACCGGTGTTCCATATTCAAGAATTGCAGTGCTGGCGATTCTTCCTGCAGTGTTATATTTTGTTGGTATTTATATTGCAGTTCATCTGGAAGCGAAAAAATTAGGATTAAAGGGTTTAGATAAAGACACGCTTCCTAAATTTAATTATTTAGTCCGTAAACTGTATCTGTTAACTCCACTGGTTGTACTGGTGATCCTGGTATCCAATGGAACCAGAACCATGCAGAGCTCTGCAGCGATTGCGATTCTGGTGACCATCATAGTTGGCTTATTTAATTCGGATAACCGGATCAGCATTTCTAAGATCATTGACGCATTAGAAGCAGGCGGCAAAGGAACCATCACGGTAGCTTCTGCCTGCAGCATGGCAGGAATTGTGGCAGGATGTATTACCTCCACCGGTCTGGCTTCAAAATTATTAAGAACGATCGTTTCTGCATCCGGAGGCGTCATGATCATTGCCCTGTTACTGACCATGCTGTGCTGTATCGTTCTTGGTATGGGTGTTCCAACCACAGCAACTTACTGTATCATGGCAGCCACCTGTGCACCGATCCTCATGAGCAAGGAAATCGGAGTAGAGATGTTAGCAGCTCATTTCTTTGTATTTTACTTTGGTATCGTGGCAGATATTACACCACCAGTTGCCCTGGCTGCCTACGCAGGCGCCGCCATCGCCAAGGCACCGCCGATGAAAACGGCGATCAATGCCAGCCGGCTTGCTATTGCGGCATTTATCGTGCCTTATATCATTGCTATGAATCCGGCGATGTTATTTATCAACACCACCATTCCAGAGGTTGTGATGATCACCATTACCAGTCTGATCGGAATCTTCGGTGTGGCAGCAGGTTTAAGCGGTTTCGTATTCCGCCAGATGAAGTGGTGGGAGAGAATCCTGTGCGTAGTTGGTGGACTGACTCTGCTCATTCCTGGAACACTGACAGATATCATTGGATTTGTCCTGGTTGGCATTGTGTGTGCAGTTGGTTATCAGTCCGTGAAGAAGGAAAAAGACGCATTGGCAGCATAAAGGAAGTACATGGAAAAATACGTTACGGATGTGCATGAATGGTAACAGAAATGCATAAGAATTGAAGAAAATCAGTTGACATGACAGTGATTTGAAGCTATACTTACCTCATAAAATCATACAGAGTGTGTTACTGGTAAAGCAGGCATTAACTTTAAAAGACATCTTGGAAAGGGTGTCCTTTAGGGTTAGTGCCTTTTTTGTTTCCTGAAAAAGCTTGTAGAGTTCTTTTTCAATGGAATGAAATCAAAAGAGGTGGGCATACTCTGAAAAAGAAGGAGAAGGAATATGAAAGACAAGATTTTTGGTGTGCTTCAGAGGGTGGGACGCAGCTTTATGCTTCCGATCGCAGTGCTTCCTGTTGCGGGACTGCTTTTAGGAATCGGAAGTTCCTTTACCAATGAAACAACGATCGCAACCTATGGATTACAGTCCATTTTGGGCAATGGAACCATGCTTCATGCCTTGCTGGTGATCATCAGTAAAGCAGGAAATGTGATTTTTGACAATCTTCCGATTATTTTCGCTGTGGGTGTTGCCATCGGTATGGCAAAAGCAGAGAAGGAAGTCGCAGCATTGTCTGCTATGATATCATTTTTCGTTATGCACGCATCCATCAATGCAGTATTGGTGGTATCCGGGAAAATTCTGGCAGATGGAAGCATTGCAGACAATGTCTTAGATGGGACCATCGCCAGTGTCTGTGGCATTCAGTCTTTGCAGATGGGCGTATTTGGCGGTATTATCGTAGGACTTGGGGTAGCGGCCCTGCATAATCGTTATCACAAGATCGTCCTGCCGAGTGCCTTATCATTCTTCGGCGGTTCCCGGTTTGTACCGATCATTTCTACGGTAGTTTACGTGGGCGTAGGAATCCTTATGTACTTTATCTGGCCTGCTGTTCAGAACGGCATCTTTGCCCTGGGCGGACTGGTGACGGGAACCGGATATTTTGGAACCCTGGTCTTCGGTATCATCAAACGGGCATTGATCCCATTTGGCCTTCATCATGTATTTTATATGCCATTCTGGCAGACTGCAGTTGGCGGGACCATGATGGTAGATGGCAATCTGATCCAGGGCGGACAGAATATCTTCTTCGCTCAGCTTGCAAGCCCGGATGTGACGCATTTCAGCGCAGATGCCACCAGATATTTCTCCGGTGAGTTTATTTTCATGATCTTTGGACTTCCTGGCGCGGCATTGGCCATGTACCGCTGTGCAAAGCCGGAGAAGAAAAAAGCGGCTGGTGGTCTGCTGTTAAGTGCAGCATTGGCTTGTATGTTTACAGGAATTACAGAGCCACTGGAATTTTCCTTTTTATTTGTAGCACCGGCATTATTTGCAGTGCAGGTAATCCTGGCAGGAAGTGCCTACATGATCGCCCATGTGTTAAATATCGCTGTTGGCCTGACTTTCTCCGGCGGCATCTTGGATCTGTTTATTTTCGGCATTTTGCAGGGAAATGCAAAGACAAGCTGGATGCGGATCATTCCGGTGGGAATCATTTACTTCCTATTATATTACTTTATTTTCAGTTTCCTGATCAAAAAGTATGATTTCAAGACTCCTGGACGGGAGGACGATGACGAGGAGACGAAATTATACACAAAAGCCGATGTCAATGCCAGAAACATGGCGAATAGCCGGCAGTCGGAGACCGATGGAAAACAGGGCGGCACTGACGATGAGAAGAGTGCGGCGATCGCAAGAGGTCTTGGTGGAAAGAAAAATATCACTTCTGTGGATTGCTGTGCAACCAGGCTTCGTTGTTCCATCGAGAATCCGGAACTGGTAGATGAGAAGCTGTTAAAGGCAACCGGAGCGGTTGGTGTAGTGAAAAGAGGACAGGGAATCCAGGTGATCTACGGACCACAGGTAACGGTGATCAAATCCAATCTGGAAGCTTATCTGGCGCAGGCCGGGGAAGGGGATGAAGTGGACAGACCAGCAGAGACTCAGAAATCTGAGCAGTCAGCGGCAGATTCTCAGGCAGAGGCAGGCGTGTCTGAGCGGGTGCCAGCTGAGAGTGTCCAGCTACAGACATCCTCTCACATTCTTTACTCTCCGTTAAAAGGAAAAGCAGCCCCGATCAGCGAGTCCCCGGACGAGGCATTTGCCAGCAAGGCCATGGGTGACGGTTATATGGTGATGCCAGAGGATGGAACAGTGGTAGCTCCAGAGGATGGCACTGTATTATTTGTGTTTCCAAGTAAGCATGCGATCGGCATGAAAGCAGCAGATGGAACGGAATATCTGCTTCATATTGGTGTGGACACAGTAAAATTAGACGGAAAAGGATTTGAGGTATTTGTTACAGATGGCCAGCAGGTTCACCAGGGTGATAAATTGATGGAATTTGACCTTTCATTTATCCGTGAACACGCAGCCAGCGAGGCCTGCATGGTGATCTTTACCGGTCTGACCAGTGCGGATAGCCTGAATTTAACAAAAGAGGGCATGGTGGACCGGCTGGAGGCGATCGGAGAGATCCATAAATAAGTTCCCGTTTATGATGTGATTTTTGTGAAGGAAATACCTCCTGCACTTGGCGAATTTCCAGTTTTCATGTATAATCAGAATAGAAGTGTCTGTTCGTATACATGACGGAACGGGAAATGCAGGTGCGGGAGGTATTTTATGTACAGAATCATGAAGGTCTTGAATAACAACGGAATTCTGGTTCTGGATGACCAGTCTGGGCAGGAACAGATCCTGCTTGGAAATGGAGTGGGGTTTGGCCACAGGATCGGGGAACGGATGACCAGATTACCGGAGGGAAAGCGTTATGAACTGGTGAAACAGAAGGAGTCTGCGCTTACCAGAGTGAATGAGATTGAACCGGTCTATATTGAGGCGGCTGGACGTATCATAGAAGAGGCAGAAAAGGTACTGGGGAATCTTCAGCATGATATCCTGATTCCTATGGCAGACCATATCGCTATGGCGGCATCCAGGATTCGTGAACATATGGAGATCCCGAATCCATTTTTACAGGATATCCGGACTCTTTTTGAGGAGGAGTACACTGCGGCGAAGAACGGTGTTGAAATCTTGAAAAGTCTGACTGACCTGGAATTCTCAGAAGATGAGATCGGCTATATTACCCTCCATCTTCATGCCGGTCTGGCAAAAGAAAATGTGGCCCAGTCGTTAGAAACTGCCCGTCTGGTCAATCGCTGTCTGGGGCTGATCGAAGAGTATATGAATAAGAAGCTGACCGCGGATTCCCTTGGCTATAACCGGTTGGTCAGCCATATCCGCTATATGCTGGCAAGAGTCCGCAAAGGTGAGAGCGCCAATCTGGATCTCGAAGACTACGCCCGTCATTCATTTCCGAAAGAATATGAGGCTGCAGCGAAAGTCTGTCAGATCTTAGAGCAGGAGATGAAACTGCATTTTCCCCAGGAAGAAACGGGCTTTTTAGCAATCCATATCCGGCGGGTGATGGGGACATAGGAAAAGAAAGGTGAAAAGAATGAGCGCATTCCCAATAGAAGATATGAGCAATGCCTATATAGAGCATTCCAGATGCTTCGATCAACTACAATATTCGGGACCGAAAGAATGTGTCATTCACCGGAATTCCTAGATTTGTAATGGAAGTCTTGTCTGATGCAGCTGAAAAGTATGATCGTGGCGAGAAGATGGAAACCTATTGTAAAGTCGGTGTATCCGAGTATTGGATCGTGGACTGGCGCAAGAAGTCTGTGGAAATCTATATGTTTGACTATAAGGCAGACGGAATGCCATACTCATATCTGTTCAAAGTTGTGACGGAAAAGAATAAGGATGAACTGGGACTTGTGATGTTCCCTAACTTCAAGATTAGCTTTGATAGATTATTTGATTTTGCGTGACAGGAAGGAAAGTTATCTGATGGATTTTAAACGCTCAGATTTACAATTACATCTGGGCTACGGTGAAACGCCGTACCTCTGCCGTGCAAAAAAGGACGCTTGATTTCTCAAACGCCCTGTTGTATAATCAATACAGAAGTAAATCGGATACGAAGTCCGATTTGCCCTCAGTAAAAAACGATTATGAAAGAAATAAGCATCCTAAACTTTGGACGGTAGGGGATGCTTATTTTCTTTTATCTAAATGATTGTCTATGTAAGACAGCGCCGCAAAAACTATCAACAACAAAGTAAGAACTTCCATTGTGTTCATAGGGCATCACGCTCCTTGCAACATAGTATCGATCATCTACTTCCTGAGTGATGGTTGCACCTTTCAGCTGATAACCTTCTTCTATCTTCCGATGCTGTTTCATACGGACCCAGCCAGCTTTTGGGAGTTTTAACTTTCCATTCTGTAAAACGATATTTCCATTTACATAGTTGGTTGTGTAGTTTCTTACTGGTTTCTTTTTTGATTTGAACTTTGGAAAGCCCACAGAAGCATCACGAAAGAAATTTCTGTATGCCGTCTGCAGATGCAGCTGCGCATTACACAAGGCCAGA
>OLSA01002921.1_pt1 | contig 12303 bp, 13 predicted proteins | sample 1672731 | NCBI WGS metagenome assembly OLSA01 (sample SAMEA3136718, study PRJEB25190) | human gut metagenome | biome: human gut; feature: human-associated habitat; material: faeces | place: Austria | collected 2013
ATGGCGGCGCACCGTATGGTGTGATGTGGGAAGAAGTCGGCATTGATCCGGGACTTCCGTTCGAGGAAAAAGTTAAGCTCTATCACATGCAGATGTTAGGCTGATAATTGTGCAGACGGCATCTGCACAATTTGCAACAAAAAAGAGGAGCCGGTTAAGGCTCCTCGAAGGTACGTTATTTCAAAAAATTGCTTTTATGTTCCAGTGCGTGCAGATTATATCCAAGTGTGGCCAGGTGTGCTACCTTCAGCGCAACCAGATTGATGTCGGTGGACATCGCACTGGCGATCTGCTCGGCTGTGTATCCATACTCATAGATGTAACGAAGGACTTCGTTGCTGTCCATCAGGATCTCCGCTGCTACGATGTTCGCTTCATATTCCGGTTTGGATTTCATGTCGTAGAGCATGAACTCATGAATCGGGGTGGTTTTCGCCATATTCCGGTGAAGCTGGTCATGCCCTAATTCATGTGCGCACACGATGCGCAGCATATTTTCATCCAGACTGTTATTCAGGAAAATAAAGCGATTTCGCTTAATCACCCGGTACATTCCCTTCAGGGAACCAAAATTTTCGCAAAGCATGACATTGATACCAAGCTGCCTTGCAATTTCAAAAGGGTCTCTGGAACCGCAGCGTTTTACCAGTTTCTCACCGACCCGTGAAAGCTGTTCCGCATTCATCATACCACCTCCAGTTTACAGTATAGCGAAAAGTGTGTACGATAAATATCACTGATCGGATTTTTTACGCCTCGTTTTCGGGGCGTATTTTTTATTGTTCTCTTTGGCAATCCAGTAGGCATCGGTCAGAGCTTTATAAGCTCCTTCGATGGCATCTTCGCTTAATTCGCCGCCAGCGAACATACCGGTCACTTCGCTGACCAGTTCTTCAATATCTTTCGCTGCTTTTGCGCCGCCTTTTTCATGAGCTTCTACGACATAGGTGCCGCTGCTTCCCAGCAGGTACTCAGTAGTAGTATTCAGCGCATCCGCAATCTTCTGGATCGTGACCATATTGGATGGTTTGCGGCTGCCAAGCTCATAATTCTGAATTGTGCGGGCGGTTACACCGGCCTTCTCTGCAAGTTCTACCTGAGTTAAATTGGCTTCTGTTCTTTTTTCTTTCAACCTTTCTTTGAAGACCATAGGAATACCTCTTTCTTTTTTGATGACGAACACGAACACTTTTTCATAAAAATCTATTGACACGAAAAACTGTGCTTGCTATAATGACGATGAAAACACGAAATACAATTCGTGTAATTATAGTATCACAAGAAATGCTGTGTGTCAATGCGTTCGTGAAAAGTTGTTCGTGCTTTCACGAACGGAGAGGAGGAATACGGGATGCAAAGAGTGATTCTTCATTGTGATATGAATAATTTCTATGCCTCTGTCGAGTGTATGCTGAACCCGGAACTGAAGAACAAGCCGGTGGCAGTGTGCGGTTCTGTGGAGGAACGGCATGGTATCGTACTTGCGAAGAACTATGCAGCAAAGGCGTTTGGCGTTTCCACGGGAGAGGCAATCTGGCAAGCAAAGCAGAAGTGCCAGGATCTTGTGATCGTGGAGCCGCACTATGAGCAATATATGAAGTTTTCAAAGCTGGCTCGTGAAATATACGGTCGCTATACCGATCAGATCGAGCCGTATGGGATGGACGAATGCTGGCTGGATGTGACCGGAAGCGGCTGCATGGGAACTGGATTTGAAATCGCAGATGAGATTCGCAGAACCGTTAAGTTTGAACTGGGCCTTACGATTTCCGCAGGAGTGAGCTTCAACAAGATTTTTGCCAAGCTTGGGTCGGATATGAAAAAGCCGGATGCGATTACCTGCATCGAAGCAGATTCATTCCGTGAGAAGATTTGGTGTCTTCCTGCCTCTGACTTGCTTGGAGTCGGCAGAGCGACCGAGAAGGTTCTGTCCGGTTATGGGATTCATACCATTGGAGAGCTTGCTGCAACATCGGATGATTTCTTGAAGTGCCGCCTTGGAAAGAATGGACTGGCGATTAAGAAATATGCCAATGGACTGGATGATTCGCTGGTTATGCGTTCCGATTATGTCTCCCCAGTAAAGAGCATTGGGCACGGGATAACGACCATGCAGGATTTGGAAAATAACGCCGAAGTCTGGTGTGTCATGCTGGAGCTGGTGCAGGAAATCGGAACTAAGCTGCGAACGCATAAAAAGAAAGCAGGCGGAATTGCGATTTCCATCCGCAACAATGAGCTTTTCACGAAGGAGTGGCAGTGCCGGATTAGCATTCCGACACAAAGCCCTACCTATCTGGCGAAAACCGCATTTTCTTTGTTTGCAAAGAATTATCAGTGGGAACACCCGATTCGTTCGGTGACGGTTCGGGCAATCAACCTGTTTGAAGAGGATTGTCCGATACAATACGACCTATTCACAGATGTGAAATCACTGGATCGCCAGGAACGGCTGGACGCAGCGATTGAGCAGATTCGATTCCGATTCGGGAAAGATGCGATTAAAAATGGGGTACTTTTTCAGAAAAGCAAGATGCCGACAGAGCGAAAAGTGGATTTGGTCATGCCGACAGGAATGATTGGTTAATACAGCACCGGCAGAATCTGGTGAGTTCTTTGCTAAAAGAAGTCAACACATTCGCCGGTTTACAGAGGAGGAGCGTAGAATATGTCGGAACAGAAATGTAGAAAAGTATATGTACCTGTGAATTTAGATGTGGATGCAGAGGGAAATATCCGTCCGCGTCTGATTCGGTGGATTGACGGACGGGTGTATGAGATCGACCGATTGAAGCATAAGTGTCGGGCTGCTTCCACGAAGGTGGGTGGCTGCGGAATCCGCTATACGGTCATGATCGGTGGGCATGAGAGTTTCCTGTACAACGAAGATGAAAAATGGTTCGTTGAAGCAAAGGAGCCGTGCCTATGATCCTTTCGCAGAAAAACATAGAAGAAATCGCTGTTGCAGTGATAAGAGATTTTCAAAAGTCCTTTTTCGGCAGCGAAGCAGATGATCCGGCAAGATTCGCACTTCCGACACCCATTGACCAGTTTGCATCCGATTATCTGAACCTGAAGGTGTCATTTCAAAAGTTGTCCTCGGACGGAAGCATCTATGGTCTGACCGCGTATGTGGATACAGAATATCAGATAGAGGTTGATGGAAGTCAGAGGAGCATCTTCCTGAAAACCAATGATGTGGTTCTGGACAAGAGTTTCATTGAACCAGCGAATATTCGGAAACTCTGCGGAAAACGCAGATTTACGCTGGCACATGAGTGCGCTCACCAGATACTGTTTCAGCTGGATTCCGATGACCGAAAGATAGCCTGCCATAAGAGACCGGAAGTGCGAGGAAATGGCTCGCGCGTCTTGAGAACGCAGGAAGATTGGAACGAATGGCAGGCCAATACGCTGGGAGCTGCCATTCTGATGCCTCAGTCAGAAGTGGATCGGGCGATGTGGTTCATTAACAGCAGAAAGCCTCTGACCTGTTATGGATGGCGTTTTTATGACAAAGACCAGGTGAAGATAGATACTTTCTGTAGTGTCTTTGGCGTTTCGAGATCGGCAGCTGCTATCCGCTTGGAACAACTGGGCTATCTGAACCGGAAAAAGGATTATGAATATCGTGATCCATTGGAGGTGTGGCCATGAGCAGGAATATCAGAGTATCGGAACCATCTGCGGAAATGCAGATTAAAATCATCCGGGCAAAGGATGCGATTGCTTCGCAAAAGCCCAGGATTGTCAGGTGCCCTTATTGCCGACACAATTCAATCATCGTCTTTGAGGATACCAGAGGACATGTGCAGACCAAATGTAAGGCCTGCGGACGCGAGACCGTCTTCAATGTTTTGGAGATGAGAAGATTACGGAGATTGCAGCTCTACTATTCGTCTTTGAATGGTTGAGATGACAATAAATAACCCTATTAACACAATTTTATAAGTCATAGCTGTGCTGTGGAGCCGCTGACAGGCGAAGTCTTCCGAATGCCGCATGAGACAGAATTATGGGATACCCATGTTCTGTTTTATCGGCACAGGATTTTTCTTCACCGTCATGCGGCTCTTTTTTTGACCTTCCGTCGATCCGGTTCTGTACCGGCTGTGCGGAAGGAGAAACGTATGTATTACGATCAGCATGTGTGTGGAGCAAGAATTCAGGAATTGCGCAAATCAAAAGGGTATACGCAGGAGGCCCTGGCTGAGGCGATTGATATTGATGCAAAACGCATTTCCAAAATTGAGCGCGGAGTAATATCGGCATCTTATAATGACATGATTCTGTTTTCGGAATTCTTTGGAGTAACGCTGGATTATCTGATCATTGGCAAGAGACAGGATGTGGATGCGTTGAAAAAGAGAGTGCAGGATGCCATTACGCAGCTTCAGGAAGCACTGATGTGAACTCGCAAAATTAGGTGGGCAAAGTCGCAGTTTCCGGCGTGTTATGTAAAACCGCATTCTTTTATACTTACTTTACAGCTAAGGCAACAAGGCTGATGAACTATGAAAATTGAATACTCATTCTCCAAGTACATTACTGACAGAACGAGCCTTCGACTGCACGCCATGATGCCCAACAGGGGCGAAGCGGAATCGCAGCAGCAAATGTCGGATTGCAACCGACGGTGGTGTAAAAGCCTGTCAGGGACAATGATACTTCCGTAATTCGCGGTCCGGCCATAAAGAAGGCGGGATGGTTAAATTCCAATGGAGCAGTGAAGCACACTGCCGCTTGTGAGAAATCCCCGATCTCTGGGGTGCCAAGAAAAAGTACAGAGAAACCATATTTTAAGAAAGGCTGTCAGAATAAAGCATTTGTATCATTTTCTGCCAGCTTTTATCCATAGATGATTATGGGATTGGAGGCAACCAGATGAAAGAAAACTGGGTTTACCGGCGAGGAGATATTTACCTTGCCAATCTTGGTGTTCCGATAGGATCAAAGCAGGGCGGTGTTCGTCCGGTAGTGGTTCTTCAGAACGATGTCGGCAACTTTTATTCGCCGACGATTACGGTTGCTCCTCTGACAACGAAGATTCAAAAGAAAAGAAGCCAGCCAACACATTATTTCCTTCGGAAGGCAAAAGGGCTGGCAAGATCTTCGATGGTATTGGCGGAGCAGCTTGATACATGTGATAAGACCTGTGTGATTCGGTATCTCGGCAAGGTAAGTAAGGGACAGATGCGCGGAATTGATGAAGCTGTGAAAGTGCAGCTTGGATATTATATTCCGGAACAGGCGGAGAAAAAAAGACAAGGCAAATGCCGAAAGGAAGTGAATTTTGATGGTGGATAAATTGATTAAGCGTAAAGAAGCCGCTGAGATGTTGGGGATTAGCCTGGACACCTTGGATCATGCAAGAATGGAAGGGCTGATCACTTACGTTCAGTATGTTGAGAATGGCTGTGTTTATTTTACTGAAGTTGGACTTCAGGAGTATATTGCAAGGTCTACACATCGTGCAAGGCCGAAGGATAACAATCCGACTTTCCGAAAGAAGAGAACAGCCAGGAGCGAAATTCGACATCGTTGAGTATTGGCAGGTTATTCGCAATAATGAATATATCAGCTAAAAGTTTGGAGGTGTCGAAGATGGCAAGAAAAAGATATGCGATTCCTCAGTACGGAACCGTCATCATGGCGGGTAAGGAATATTACCGGACTCGAATTGAGGATGCTGATGGAAAGCGGGTGGCGTTGTATGGCAGAACCCGTGAAGAATTATATGATAAGGTGCTCGAAGCGAGAGAGCAGATTGAGGATAATACATTTCGCAGATCATCCCCCACAGTAAAGGAATATTGCGAAAAGTGGCTGTTGTTACAATCCGCACAGGTAAGAGCCACTACGTTGACGGATTACACATCGAAAGTAAACCGGCATATTATAAAGCCTCTGGGTCATATGAATATAGCAGATGTTACAGCGGATGATATTCGTCTGGCACTGGTTCCGGTATCCAAAAAATCAGCGTCTGTGTACAAATCGGTCAATATACTTTATAAGAGCATTTTTGCGGCGGCAAAGGAAAGCAAAGTGATTCAGGACAATCCTACAATTTATTTGTCTGGAAAGAACGGGGGCGTTCCTCAAAAAGAGAAAAACCCTTTGACTGATGATCAGGTGGAGAGATTGCTGGATGCGATAAGAGGATTACCACCGTATGTATTTGTGATGCTTGGTCTGTATGCGGGGCTTCGGCGAGAAGAAATTCTTGCATTACAGTGGGATTCAGTTTTTCTGGATGAAGCAGCACCGTATTTGACAGTGTGCAGAGCTTGGCATACAGAGCACAATCGACCGGTAATAATGTCTGAACTGAAAACAAAGGCTGCTCATCGAGATGTACCGCTTCCTGATTGCCTGGCGAAATGCCTGAGAGAAGCAAAGGAGAATTCCACATCAGACTATGTTGTTGCAAACAGCGAGGGTGAACCGCTTTCATATACGCAGTTTAAGAGGCTCTGGCAGTATATTGTGACCAGAACTGTAAAGGAACGGAGCTACTACCGTTATGAGAATGGAAAACGAGTGAAGCATACGGTGAAACCGGTGCTGGGCGAAAGAGCTGCGCATAATGGAAAGGTGGTTTATAGCTTAGACTTTGAAGTGACACCACATTTGCTGAGGCATACTTATATTACAAATCTTATTCACGCATCGGTTGATCCTAAAACAGTTCAATATCTTGCCGGTCATGAGAACAGCAAGATAACGATGGACATTTATGCAAAGGCAAAGTATAACCGACCGGATGAACTGGCGGGTATATTAGAGGATACCTTTACACTGTGGGATGCAGAATAGGCCAGACAGTTTCATGAATGAGATCAAAAAGAGTAGGGATAATCCCTGCTCTTTTTACATATAGCCGACATCCTTGAGAACCGGAGCAGCATTCTGGATAATTAAAGAGCAAAGATCAATTTGGATATATCAAGAAAATGGAGGAAGCAATAATGGCAAGAAAAAAAGTAGTGCCGGAATATGGAACAATTATGAAGAGGGGCGTTCAATATTACAGAACACGAATGCAGGATGCAGATGGAAAATGGATTTCGCTATATGCACAGACTCCTGAAGAGCTGTACGATAAATCCATTGAGATGAAGCGCAGTATTGAGGATGAAATATTCCGGAAGAATAATCCGACAGTAGCTGAGTATTGCGAAAAATGGTTGAAGATGCGCTCGGCGAGTGTGCGAGAAAACACATTGAGCGGATATGAGCGCACGATAAGAAAATACATTATTGGAGCTATTGGAGATATGTATATGGACGAAGTGACGACCGATGACCTTCGCTTGCTGCTGGTGCCAATCTCCAAGCAATCAGCTTCCCTGTACAGCAAAATGAATATGCTGATCAAATGTGTTTTCTATTCAGCAGAAGAAAGCAAAATCATCAGTTGTAATCCGGCTGCGTCGCTTTCTGCAAAAGGCGGAACACCAAAGCAGGAAAAGAAGGCATTGACGGATGAGCAGGTGAAAATTCTTCTGGATACCATCAGGGGATTACCACCGTATGTTTTCGTAATGATTGGGTTATACGCAGGGTTGAGGCGGGAAGAAATTCTTGCACTGCGATGGGATTGTGTTTTCCTAGATGGTGCCACCCCATATATATCGGTAAGGCGAGCATGGCGTTCTGTAAATAATCGTCCGGTAATTTCAACAGAATTAAAAACGCCAGCAGCCAAAAGGGACATTCCCATTCCGGGCAAGTTGGTGGAATGTTTGAAAGAGGCAAAGGAAAAGTCAAAATCGGAATATGTGATCTCGGACAGGAATGGTAATGCTTTGGCTGAATCCCAGTTCGTGAGGGTATGGAAGTACATAGCAGTTCGTTCTACGGAAGAACGCTGCTATTACACCTATGTGAATGGGCAGAAGATTAAGCATGTTGTAAAGCCGAAACTTGGTGAGCATCAGTCGAACAATCCGAAGTTGGTATATACGATGGATTTTCAAGTGACACCGCATCAATTGCGTCACACTTATATCACGAACCTGATTTATGCTTCGGTTGATCCTAAAACCGTACAGTATCTTGCCGGACACGAAAACAGCAAGGTGACTATGGATATTTACGCCAAAGTCAAGTATAATAAACCTGCCCAATTACATGGGGTGATCAACAGAGCAATCGACACATCAAAAAAAGATTAGGGTTAAAATCCGACAAAAGCCCACAAAATCGTGGGTTTAAGAACTGGTGGACGAAGAGCAAAAGGCTTGAAAAACCGCGTAAAATCAAGCAAAATTGAGCTTCGGTTTCGTGAAGTACGGTCTCAAGGCCGCCCGTCGCGCACCCCAGTTCTCCAAGCGCTAAAAAAGTTCTCTTTTCCCCGGAAAACTTCGGTTTTCCGGGGTTTTTCTTTGCTTTTTGTTCGGACACCTAAATCTTAGGGGTTTTATTTTTGAAGAAATGCGCCACAATATATTGTGCTACGGCGAAAATAAACCACTATCTTTAAGATGGAAAAAAATGGTGGAAAGGCCGTTTAAGGTGGGAAAAGTGGTGTGAAAAATTCCATCACAAATGGCATAAAAAATGGGCAATTCCTGTGTGAATACAAGGTTGCCCATTCTGCATAAACATTCAGATGCGATCACCCGACATTATGGCATCTTCATACCCCGTTCGGACTTTTTGAGATACTTATCGATCTGCGCCTGAGTAAACTGCACTTTGCAGCCGGGGCGCACCTGATAGTATCCAATCCGCTTGTCCTCCCGGAGTGCATCCAGTGTCTTGAGTGAGATTCCCAAGATCTCTGCGGTTTCTTTTCGTGAAAACATTCCCATATATTATCACTCCTTTTATGAATTTTGCAGCCATGAGCAAAACTCCAAAAGAGTAGTAATTGCAATGGTTCCCGGCCATGGCTTCAACCGAAAATCACTCATATGGTATAGAAAGCGGAGCCCCTTTTTGGTAAAATTGACTTGAGAGAAAACCAACCAGAAAGGGGCTGGCCGCTATCTACCGACAGGAAATCATTCAGGATGTGACGCTGTTCACATCCCAAAGCGCCGCCATGTTTTACGACAAGCTTTTCAGCAGCTTGGACTTCACGCTGCCCAGAGCGGCAACCGGGCGGCGGGGCTTCCCCAAAGAAGCCATGGTCTGTGCGTTTATCGTTATGAAATGTGAGGGGTTCTCGCAAATCACAGATTTGATGGATTATCTGGACAACAATCGGCTCATTGCCCACTACTGCGGGTTCAACATCATGGAGCCACTGCCGTCCTACTGGACGTATGACCGCTTCCTGCGGCAGCTGAACAACGGTGCGTTGAAATCGATCATGGCCAATCTGGTGCGGAAGCTGTATGAGCTGGGCGTGGTAGATGCGTCTTTCGTTGGTCTGGATTCCACACCCGTCATGGCGAACACCAAGCAGAACAACCCGAAATCCTTTGCAAAAAACAAGTTCTCTAAGGAAAACCATCCCAAAAGCGACCCAGACTGCGCCCTCGGCGTCCACTCGGCCTCCAACCAGCACAATGAGCGGCGGTATGAGTTCTACTGGGGATACAAAAGCCATGTGCTGGTGGACTGCATTTCCGGGCTGCCGCTCTACGAACTGACCACCCAAGCCAACATCATGGATTCCACAGTTGCCGTTGACATCCTCGCCGCAGCCAACCAGATCCTCCCTTTGCAGGGGTGTTCCTTCCTTGCCGACAAGGGCTACGACGCAAAAAGCATCTACAATACGGTAAAAACGGTCTATGAGGGCGAGGCATTTATCCCCCTCAATCCACGCGGTACGAAAGATTCAAAGGCGCTTTCTGCCGGTAATCCGGTCTGCGCGGCCGGGCTGGCCATGCACAAAGATGGCAAAACCACCGACAATCATCGTACCCGGCAGAAATACTGCTGCCCCTTCCGCCAGTCCAAGACCGGTGCTTGCCCCTGCAACCACAAGAACTGGAACAATGGAAAGAAAAGCCGGGGCTGCACGAAATACAGGACCGTTCCCGATGACTACAGGCTTTCCATTGACCGCAGCTGTCTCTATTTTAAACGGACTTACGCCCTGCGTACAGAGTGCGAGCGCTACAATTCCCGCTTCAAATCCACAGGTCAGGAACGGCTGTGGGTGCGCAGCGGCGCAAGCGCGGCGAACCTCAACACGCTGGCCCACATCTCCGCCCTGGCGGTTGCGTTGGCCGCTGTTCTGCACGGTTCTCACTCCTACCGTTCTGCCAAACAGCTTCGGCGTTCCGCCTGATCTGCCTTTTCCATACATTTTGCAGGCGCGGGGTCTACCGCGCTATGGTTTTTGCGCCCTTGAGATGTCCTAAACTCTTTCGATTCCCATTTGCCTTGTTTCTGGGCTGCTCCTTCTGCCTGTTTTGCTCATCGCTTATTATATAAGAAACATATATGAAATGCAAATGCCATATAAACCAACGCAAAGTTTCCGGGGGGACGCACTAACGGCAAGCAGGGCAAGTAAATTGTCATTTTCACAATGCCATTAAAACGGTCGTTAGAATATGCGCCTACATCGATGGGTGCTTAGTATCAACAAGGTAGAGGCCATTGTTTGCGGTCTGAAATTCAAGCCATCTTTGAGTGTAAGGGCGAGCAGCGGGAATATGCCGAAATCTCCACAGAATAGTGTCTCGTTCAAATAAATACAGGGGCAAAAGGACAGGAATCGCCTTTTGCTCCTGCGTTCTTCGTGGGCCTATCTTGCAACAGACCCTCTATTTTATTCTGCATCGTTCCGTTCGCCGTTCGCGTCATTCAGCGCATACGCGGACATACCCTCCGCATCCGGCGCGAAGGGCATCAGTATTACTGCTTGGCCGCCAACCCCTCCAGTCAGCGCGAGATTATTGTGTTACTGTAGTCTCCGGTCCATCGCAATAGTGTAGTCGAGGCCGGTGAACGGCAGTTTTCCGATAAGCTGATAATTCTCATTTCCATAACTTTTTCCCCCGTTGTGTACGAAAATCAGGGTGCGTTCATTGTCGTGGTCTGTCAGGATATAGTAGCGCGGTGTCATGGTCACGCAGTCTGCCGTTGCCAAATCTTCGGCATCATGGCCGGAAAGCAGCATGAAAGATGCATTGGAAAGAATAAACCTTTCTTCCTTGGCGGGCCACTCTACGTCGTTTGCCGGCTCGATTTGACGAAGCAAGGAGCAAATCTCGTCAACGTATTTCGCATCGGTGACGGGGCCTTCGGACTGATTGCTGTCGAGCTTGTCGGGCTCGAAGTAAACGGCATCCGCCGAATCCAGTGCATTGATGAGCTGCTCCCGCAACGATGCCTCATCAAGCGGCTTTTTCTCCGCATCGCCGCGCAGATCGTCAATCTCATCCTGAATGGGAAGAGTGAGACGGACAATCCGTTCCGTTTCTTCGTTGCTTACGATGGCTACGGTCAGCACTGTACCATCCTGTGAATAGACAAGGTCATAGACGTACTCATTTTCCGCAAGGTCTAATTCGGCAAGTGTGCGCCCATCAATCGAGAGAATGTTGCCACCATAAGCATAGACGGCGGTAGAAAGATCGTCGTTCTGCCAAACAAGGTGTGTGCCGACGAAAGCGTTGGAAAATCGGCGGATTTCTGTATCAAAAATGAAGTAAAAAGCATTCTTCGGTCCGCCGTGGCCGGTGATCACTACATACTGCCCTACTGCGTCACAGCCGAGGAGGGAGGTGATGGCGGGACTTTGCTCCGCAAGATCCCAGCTTTCACCGCCATAGGAAAAGACGGTGCCGCTGATACTAAAATCCTCTTCTGCCGCGTTGCTTGCGCTAATACATTCAAGCAGATAGTCTCTCAGTTCTGCACTTCCGGAGCGCAGCTCATAGAGTCGCGATGCCTTGCCGCCTGTGATGGGGTTGACCAGCATTTCACGCTCAGAGAGCATGATCTCGCAGCGTTCGCCCGCGGCGCTGATAAAATAGAGCCTTGCATAGCAGTCCTGCATTGCTGACGCAGCGCCGAGGCGCTTGTATTGCAGGGCATCCAGCAGAGCATAGACGGCGTCTGTTTCCTCCGCCGTCAACTGGACGTTGGATGGCTGCACACCGCTTGCGTCCGTTACATCGGCATAAGTGACCTGTTCCCGATGGAAACCGACCAGTCCGGCGGCGTCGGTATCCGTAGGCGGATTCGTCAGAAAGCACACCGCCACAATGACGCACACGGCGACCGACGCCGCGACCACCCAGAACGCAGGTTTTTTGTAGTGAAGCGCGTTCTTCACACGCTCCTTGACGCCAACTTCACCGAACGCCAGCGGGCAGGTGATGACCGCCT
>OLSA01002924.1_pt1 | contig 12298 bp, 8 predicted proteins | sample 1672731 | NCBI WGS metagenome assembly OLSA01 (sample SAMEA3136718, study PRJEB25190) | human gut metagenome | biome: human gut; feature: human-associated habitat; material: faeces | place: Austria | collected 2013
TTAACGACGTAAATAACCACTGGGCAAGCGGCTACATTAAATACTGTTACGCCTATGGCATCGTCGCCGGCAAATCGAGTACGGTTTTCGCGCCGGATGCCCCCGTAACTACGGTTGAAGCGGCGAAAATGCTGCTGGTATACTCGGGCGTTGATGCAGCGCAGGGCGGTCTGACCGGTGCACAGTGGAAGGAAAACACCTTGAAGCTGGCAGATGCAGAAGGTCTTTTGACTTGTGTAACTACAAAGCCGGATGATGCACTCCCGCGTCAGTATGCCGCGCAGATGATTTACAACGCAATCAGCAAATAAACATGCAGCAAAGAAAAGTCCCTCAACCGAGGGACTTTTTTTCATCTTCATAAAATCTAAAGAAATTCCCTGCGGAAAACAACAGAAACCTGTGGTAAGATAGAAGCATGGAAAGGGGGAGAGAGAAATGGAAAAGCTGAAGGTACTGGTGGTGGACGACGACCGCGAGATCGTGGACAGCATCGCGATCTTCCTTCGCGCGGACGGCTATGAGATCGAGAAGGCGTACAACGGTCTGGAAGCGCTCGACATCGTGATGACGCACACGGTCCATCTGATCATACTCGACATCATGATGCCCGAGCTGGACGGCATCAAGACGCTGCTCAAGCTGCGCGAGAGCCGCAACATCCCGGTCATCCTGCTCTCGGCAAAATCCGAGGACGCGGACAAGATCCTGGGGCTGAATATCGGTGCGGATGATTATATCTGCAAGCCTTTTAATCCGCTGGAACTAGTGGCGAGAGTCAAATCCAACTTGCGCAGATATACCTCCCTGGGGAGCCTGACCGGTGAGAACAAAGCAATCTACCAGGTGGGCGGACTGATCCTCAATGATGATACCAAACAGGTGACAGTGGACGATGAACCGGTAAAAATGACACCTATCGAATATAATATTTTATTACTTTTGATGAAGAACCAGGGCAGGGTATTTTCCATCAATCAGATCTATGAAAGCATCTGGAATGAGGATGCCATCGGAGCGGACAATACCGTGGCGGTACACATCCGGCATATCCGTGAAAAAATCGAGATCAATCCCAAGGAACCCCGGTATCTGAAGGTGGTATGGGGAGTAGGCTATAAGATCGACAAGGAGCAGGCATGAGACGACCTACATTGAAACGGCTGATGATGGGACTGGTGCAGCAGACGGCGGCTTTGCTTTTGCTGGTGGCAATCGCGGCGGTTTTGTTCAATTCCTATCTGGCGGTAGACACAGCGGATGGCACAAAAGTATATGAATTATCCCCTCTGGATGCGGAAACGGAATTTGAAGATTCCGTGATTTTCCATGATCTGTTCCAGAGCTCGGTATCGGATATTATCCAGCTTATGGTGATCAAAGGACAGATGGAGACCAATGGAAGCTTTGATCCGCATAAGCATGTTGATATCACGGAATTTGCTTCAGGGAAAACCGGCGGTGCAGATTGCCCTGTAACAGCAGTTTATGAGCTGGAAGATCTGATCAAATGGGGAAAATACGGTGCGGAATATACAGATCGTATTATGAGTATGTCGGACTTCGTGAATTATTTCGGACCGATAGACCTGGAGTCGAACTTCCGCGTGGATGCGGACGGACAGCTGATGTTCGTGGCAGGCGGAGAGCAGACGGAGGAGCAGAAGGAAGCAGTCGCACAGGCAATCGAGGCAATTCCGGAGAGCCAGAGAACCGATCGGCTGGAAGACCTGGCTTTCACATACATTGTGAAAGAGAGTGTACAGGATATCCGGGTATCCAGAGAAGACGATGGTACGCTGACGGTATATTTCCCGATGCTGGTGAACCGTTATGCCACCGTAGACGGAGAGAAGCAGCTGACAGCCTGTGCGGACAACTGGATCGAATATATTGCGCTGCAGAACAATCTGGAGATGACGATCCAGACGTTGTCAGCCAACTATGAGCAGTATCAGAACTGTAATGATCTGTATAAAGAAGATGCGGGCAATCTGAAATATGTGGTCCGTATGATGACAACAGATGGAGTTAGCAGAACCTATACGAATGTATCGGAGCTTGAGAACAGTTCCGATAATGATATTACGGATTATTTTTCGGAGTACAGACGGTATCTGATCTATTATCCGGACAGTCTGGAATTTACCGGTAACACAGGAATGACTGAGGGCCAGATCTATCAGTATCTGAAAGAGTATGGTTATGTGCATCCGGATATGACTCATATCTGGATCGCAGTGGATACCAATTATCCGGTGGAGGGAGATTCCTTTTACAATGCCAATGTGGTGTTCCAGAGAATCGTTCCGAATATCTGGTATCTGATCGGCGGAGGGATCCTGCTGGCAGTATTGTGGCTGCTGGTGGGTATTTATCTTACCGTAACGGCCGGCGTGGCTTACGATGAGGAGGATGAGCCGGTTCTGTACCTGAACGGTATCGATCATGTCTGGATCGAGTTCATGGCGCTTTTGCTGGTGGGATTTATCTATGGCGGAAGAATCGGATACGATTATCTGATGAATGTGGCCAATAAGGTATATCTCAGCCATTCCGAGATCCAGGGGCGGGAGATTACACGGCTGACAGCCTACGGCGTCTTTGCGCTGTATGGCTTCTGCGTAAGCTTGGGAATCAATGTTTTCTGGTACAGCCTGATCCGCAGGATCAAATCCCACAATATGTGGAGTGACAGTTTCCTGCACTGGATCGTCACAAGCTTCGGTAAGGCGGTACATTTTGTGGTTTCCCACAGAAATTCCGCCATCAGCTCACTGATCCCGTATAATCTGTTTCTACTGGTGAATCTGGCAGGAATTTTCGGAGCTTATCTGCTACGGGGAAAAAGCACTCTGTGGGTGCTTCCGGCACTGGGGGCTATTGTGTTGGACGGCATTGTGGGGGTGCTAAGGTTCAAGCAAAAAGCGGAGCAGATCGATATCGTGGAAGGAATCCGCAGGATCCGTGATGGAGAAGTGGATTATAAGCTGGATGTGGAATCTCTTCATGGGGACAACCGTGAGATGGCGGATGCAGTCAATAACATCGGAGAGGGTATCCGCAAGGCGGTAAGCACCAGCATGAAGGATGAGCAGATGAAATCGGATCTGATCACCAATGTCTCCCATGATATTAAGACACCGCTGACTTCCATTATCAATTATGTGGATCTGCTGAAACGCCTAAAGATCACGGAAGAACCGGCCAGGAGCTATATTGAGGTGCTGGACAGCAAATCCCAGAGACTGAAACAGTTGACGGATGATCTGGTGGAGGCTTCGAAAATCTCTTCCGGTAACATTGTGCTGAATCTGGAACAGTTGAACCTGACGGAACTGCTGAATCAGGCAGTGGGAGAATTCTCCGACAGAATGGAAGAGAAAAAGCTGCAGGTGATCTTTGACGGAAATGATGTGGCCGGCATGATCTATGCCGACAGCCGCAGGATGTGGAGAATCATTGAAAATCTGTTTCAGAATATCTGCAAGTATGCCCTGGAGGGAACCAGAGTCTATCTGGAGATGCAGGTAAAGGACGGAAGAGTCATCGCTTCTCTGAAAAATATTTCCGACCGGCCCATGAATCTCAAGGGTGAGGAACTGTCAGAGAGATTTATCCGGGGAGATGCTTCCCGTACTACCGAGGGAAGTGGTCTGGGTCTGTATATTGCGAAAAATCTGACCAAGGCACAGCACGGAGAATTCCAGATTCAGCTGGATGGAGATCTGTTTAAGATTATATTGGATTTCCCGGAATACCATAAGCCGGAAGAACCCGCCACTGAGCAGCTGAAGGAGACCGTGTCGAAAGAGGTTTAGAAATGGCGAAATAAGAAATACTGAAATAAGCAATATAACTGAAAAACGCAGAAACCATAACGGCTTCTGCGTTTTTTTATGCGTTGTCAGATCTGTTGGAAATTAAAAATGAAATTCGCTCATTTCCGTACGATTGTTGTAGGCTTCTACAATACCGTGGATCTTTTCGGTGGTAGCCATGACATTGGACAGAGAAGCGTCATGGTTCATAAAGTCGATCAGGGAAGCAATGAACTTGCTCATATCGGCTTCCACGAAATAAGGTCTGGTGTAGATCTCAGGCGGCAGATAGGTAAGGTTCGTAGTAATGACCTTATCGAAATCACCATGCTCGTAAGCAGCGTCGAAATTCTTCAGACCGTCGGTGAATAAGCCGAAAGTACAGCAGATATATACGCGTCTGGCTTTCATGGCCTTTAACTGTTTTGCAGTATCCAGCATACTTCCACCGGAGGAGATCATGTCATCGATGATGATGATATCCTTACCTTCAATATTGTCACCTAAGAATTCGTGAGCAACGATAGGGTTTTTGCCGTTGACGATGGTGGAATAGTCACGTCTCTTGTAGAACATACCAGTATCGACACCCAGAACGCTGGCAAAATAAATGGCACGATCCAGAGCTCCTTCATCCGGGCTGATGACTAACAGATGATCCTTGTCCACGATCATATCGTCCTCGGAATTTAACAAGGACTTGATGAACTGGTAAGGGGTGGTAAAATTATCAAATCCATTCAGCGGAGTGGAGTTCTGTACTCTGGGATCATGGGCATCAAAAGTGATAAAGTTATCAATTCCCATATCCCGTAACTCTTCCAGTGCATAAGCACAGTCCAGGGATTCTCTGCCGCTGCGGCGATGCTGTCTGCCTTCATAGAGGAAAGGCATGATGACGTTGATACGTCTGGCCTTGCCGTTGCAGGCGGCGATGACACGCTTCAGATCCTGGTAGTGGTCATCAGGAGACATGTGGTTGGTATAGCCGTTCATGTTGTAAGTAATACTATGATTGCATACATCGGTGAGAATGAACAGATCCTTACCGCGGATGGTCTCGCTGATCTGCGCTTTGGCTTCACCGCTTCCGAAACGGGGCACATCCACGTCTACGAGATAGTTGCTCTCGATATAGCCGTGAAAGGCAGGATCGTTTTTCACTTTGTCATTATGGATACTCTTACGGAATTCTACCATGTAGTCATTGATGCGGCGGCCCATTTTTTCTGCGGAAGGCAGAGCGATGATCTTCAAAGGAGCCACGGGCATGGCATTTTCCAGTTCGTGTAAATTAGGCATGATGTCCCTCCTGGACGAGCTTTATTGTTCGTAAAAATATGCAGATCTTCCTTCGCAAAAGCGCATCTTCGATGCTTAATTTTTGCGGAACTATCCTGAATATAACAATTAATTTATAACATTATGCTAGTGACACGTCAAGGAATTTCTTGTACAATGGATAGGAGAAAGATGGTTAGGTGAATTAGAATGAAGAAAAAAGAACATATTGTAAAAACAGTAAAGCCGGGAAGCATCGCGGAGGAACTGGAGATCGCTCCCGGAGATAAAGTACTGGCCATAGATAATACAGAGATCGAAGATATTTTTGATTATCAGTTTCTGACACAGGATACTTATATTGAGATGCTGGTAGAGAAGCCGGACGGAGAGCAGTGGCTCTTAGAGATCGACAAGGAATTTGATGAGGATATGGGCATCGAATTTGAGAACGGTCTGATGGACGAATACCGTCATTGCCATAACAAATGCATTTTCTGCTTTATCGATCAGATGCCGAAGGGCATGCGTGATACTCTTTATTTTAAGGATGATGATTCCCGATTATCCTTTTTGCAGGGAAATTATGTGACGCTGACCAATATGTCGGATCATGATATTGACCGGATCTGCAGATACCATTTATCTCCGATCAATATCTCCTTCCAGACCATGAATCCGGAACTGCGCTGCAAAATGCTGAACAACCGTTTTGCGGGGGATGCCCTGAAAAAAGTGGACATCCTCAATGCCGCCGGAATCCGTATGAATGGACAAATCGTGCTCTGCAAGGGCGTAAACGATGGCAAGGAACTGGAATACAGCATCCGGAAGCTGATGGAATATCTGCCAAATGTGGAAAGTGTCTCGGTGGTGCCGGTAGGATTATCCAGGTACCGGGAGGGATTATATCCGTTAGAGCCGTTTAATGCGCAGGATGCCGGTGAGATCATTGATCTGATCGAGAAATACCAGAAGATCTGCATGGAAAAATATGGGACACACTTTATCCAGGCCAGTGATGAATGGTACATTCTGGCGGGCAGAGAGGTGCCGGAAGAGGAACGTTACGACGGATATCTGCAGTTGGAGAACGGTGTTGGAATGATCCGCCTGCTATTGGATGAATTCCACGACGGACTGAAGAGGCGTACCGCAGAAAAGGAAGCGGGAAAAAAGCCATCCTGGGAAGGCACCAGAGAGATCTCTCTGGCTACGGGAAGACTGGCGTTTCCTTATTTAAAGAAGATGTCGGAAGAAATGATGTCGGAATACCCCGGCCTGCAGATACATGTCTATGAGGTCATCAATGAATTTTTCGGAGAGCTGATCACGGTGTCCGGACTTCTGACGGGACAGGATATCGTAAAGCAGTTAAAGGACAAAAATCTGGGAGAAGCATTGTATCTTCCCCGGAATGTACTCAGAAGCGGAGCGGATCTGTTCCTGGATGATTATACGCTGGCAGACGTGGAGGGGGCTTTACAAGTGCCCGTGAATATTGTAAAATCAAGCGGATATGATCTTGTGGATGCCCTGCTTGGAGAAGATGCATCTGAATAGATTTTAAGATGGTAAATAAGAAACGGAGGAAATTATGGCAAAGAGAAAAACCAAGCCCATCGTTGCGGTGGTGGGACGCCCGAATGTCGGTAAGTCCACCCTGTTCAATGCACTGGCTGGCGAAAATATATCTATTGTGAAAGATACACCCGGTATTACCAGAGACCGTATCTATGCGGATATCCACTGGCTGGATATGACATTTACCCTGATCGACACCGGAGGTATCGAGCCGGACAGCAAGGACGTGATCCTGTCCCAGATGCGGGAACAGGCAGAGATCGCTATGGAGACTGCAGACGTGATCATTTTCCTGGTGGATGTAAAGCAGGGACTGGTGGATGCGGATTCCAAGGTGGCAGACATGCTGCGCCGTTCCCACAAGCCCGTGGTACTGGTGGTCAATAAGGTGGACAGCTTCCAGAAGTATATGGCGGATGTCTACGAATTCTACAATCTGGGTATTGGCGATCCCCATCCGATCTCTGCGGTGAATCGTCTGGGAATCGGTGACATGCTGGAGGCCGTAACGGAATATTTTGATAAGGAACAGGCAGAGGAAGAAGAGGATGACCGCACCCGTGTGGCCATCGTCGGAAAGCCCAATGTCGGCAAGTCTTCCCTGATCAACAAACTGCTGGGTGAGAACCGTCTGATCGTTTCTGATATCGCGGGTACCACCAGAGATGCGGTGGATACCGAGATCACTTATAACGGCAAAGAATATGTCTTCATTGATACTGCCGGTCTTCGCCGGAAGAACAAGATCAAGGAAGAACTGGAGCGTTATATGATCGTCCGTACCGTCAGTGCCGTAGAGCGTGCCGAGGTGGTGGTACTGATGATCGATGCAGAGGAAGGTGTTACGGAGCAGGATGCGAAGATCGCCGGAATCGCCCATGAGAGAGGAAAGGCTACGATCATCGTGGTGAACAAATGGGATGCTATCGAAAAGGATGACAAGACCATTTATAAATTTACCGAAAAGGTGCGTAATACCTTATCCTTCATGCCCTATGCAGAGCTTCTGTTCGTCTCTGCGAAAACAGGACAGAGACTGCCCAAGCTGTTCGAGACTATCGATATCGTCAGTGAGAATCACGCCATGCGTGTGGCTACCGGTGTGCTGAATGAGATCATGGCAGAGGCCGTGGCCATGCAGCAGCCACCTTCCGACAAGGGTAAGAGACTTCGTCTGTACTACATTACTCAGGTGGCGGTAAAACCCCCTACCTTTGTTATTTTCGTAAATGATAAGGAGCTGATGCATTTCTCCTATACCAGATATATTGAGAATCAGATCCGGGAGACCTTTGGTTTCAAGGGGACGCCCCTCCGGTTTATCATCAGAGAACGAAAGGAAAAAGATCAATAATGGAACGTGTTATCTGTTTACTCATCGGTTATGTGTTCGGCCTGTTTCAGACCGCATACTTTTACGGAAAGGCAAAGGGAATCGATATCCGTAAGTACGGAAGTGGCAATGCCGGTACCACCAATGCTCTGAGAGTGCTGGGAACCAAGGCAGGACTGATCGTACTGGCGGGAGACTGCTTAAAGTGTATTGTTGCCGTATGCATCACCAAGGCATTGTTCACTACCGGACATCTGGAGAATATTTATCTGCTGTGCCTGTACACCGGTGCAGGAGCCATCATCGGACATAACTTCCCGTTTTACATGGGATTCAAGGGAGGAAAAGGAATCGCTGCCACAGCAGGACTGATCCTGTCGTTCCATCCTTATTTTATCGTGATGGGCGTGGTATTGTTCTTCGGAACCTTCCTGACCACCCATTATGTGTCTCTGGGATCATTATTGGTATATGCAGGATTTATGATCCAGATGGTGGTCTGCGGACAGACGGGGCTGTTCGGCACCATGCCGCAGTCACAGCTATATGAAATGTACGCCATCACCGCATTTTTAACAGTCATGGCATACTGGAAACACAGACAGAATATCGTGCGTCTGATCCACGGGAACGAGAGGAAGACTTATCTGTTCAAGAATAAGAAATCAGCCGAAGCGCAGACAGAAATCTCAGGGGAGGACAAATAAGCTATGGCAAAAGTATGTATATTGGGTGGCGGAAGCTGGGGCATCGGCCTGTCAGTGGTATTACATAAAAACGGACATGAGGTGACGGTATGGTCTGCGGTTCCCGCAGAGATTCAGATGCTTCAGGAGAATCACGAGCATAAGATGTTGCCGGGAGTAAAGCTTCCGGAGGATATGATCTTTACGACGGATGATAAACAGGCCATCGAGGGCAAGGACCTGTTGGTCATGGCAGTGGCAAGCTCCTATACCAGAAGCACAGCACACCGCATCAGCCCGCTGGTGGCACAGGGACAGAAAATTGTCAGTGTCTCCAAGGGAATCGAGGAGCATACCCTGATGACCCAGGCGCAGATCATCGAAGATGAGATTCCGCAGGCACAGGTAGCGGTGCTGTCCGGACCGACCCACGCGGAGGAAGTCAGCCGCGGGATTCCTACAACGATCGTAGCGGGTTCTAAGAGCAAAAGCTGCGCGGAATATGTGCAGAATCTGTTCATGAACGAAGTGTTCCGTGTCTATACCAGCCCCGATGTACTGGGAATTGAGCTGGGCGGTGCACTGAAAAATGTAGTGGCATTGGCTGCCGGTATCGCAGACGGACTGGGCTACGGAGATAATACGAAGGCTGCGCTGATCACCAGAGGCATTACCGAAATCGCAAGACTTGGTACTGCCATGGGTGGTAATTTTGAGACCTTCTGCGGTCTGACCGGTATCGGAGATCTGATCGTGACCTGCGCCAGCATGCATTCCCGCAACCGTCGTGCCGGTATCCTCATCGGACAGGGCAAGACCTACGAGGAAGCCATGAAGGAAGTACAGATGGTGGTAGAGGGCGTGTATTCCGCTAAAGCGGCCATGGAACTGTCGAAAAAATACGATGTGCAGCTGCCTATCATTGAACAGGTGAACGAAGTGCTGTTTGACGGCAAGTCTGCGGATCAGGCGGTGAAGGAACTGATGCTTCGTGATAAGAAGCTGGAAGTATCCCATCTGCCCTGGCCGGAAGAATAGACCCGGAGGCGGCTCCTGCCAGCAGCAAAATTTTAAGTGTTGACAGAAAAACGCAGACTGGCTATAATAAGGTCATGTTTAGCGCAAACATAGGATAAGAAGAATGCGATGAAGGGAAGAAGTACTGTTCCTCCACTTCTGACAGAGAGCAGCCGGTCGGTGAGAGGCGCACAGAAGCAGAGCAGGAATACATCCCGGAGCAGCCGGTGGAAAGAGAAGGATCAGTAGATTTTATCAGAGGATCCCGAACAAGTAGATCAGGACGGCAGGCACCGATATCGGCCGAAGTATTGATAGATACTTACTGAGCTGTCAGATGTGAGTCTGGCGGGAACATTAGGTGGTAACACGAGTGATTAAGCTCGTCCTTTTGAAAAAGGGGCGGGCTTTTTTAGTGCCTTTGGAGCCGATTCCCCCAAAATGTAAAAAAGGTATACAGAGTAAAAAGAACCCAAAAAGGAGAAGAGAAAATGACAGTATTTGACGAATTAAAAGCAAGAGGACTGCTGGCACAGCTGACAGATGAAGAGGAGATCAAGGAACTGATCAATAACGGAAAGGCTACCTTCTACATCGGCTTTGATCCTACCGCAGACAGCCTTCATGTGGGACATTTCATGGCACTGTGCCTGATGAAGAGAATGCAGATGGCAGGCAACAAGCCGATTGCTCTGATCGGCGGTGGTACTGCAATGATTGGTGATCCTTCCGGCAGAAGTGACATGCGTACCATGATGACCAAGGAGACGATCCAGCATAACGTAGACTGCTTCAAGAAGCAGATGAGCCGTTTTATTGATTTTGGCGACGGTAAGGCACTGATGGTCAATAATGCGGACTGGCTGCTGAATCTGAACTATGTGGAACTGTTAAGAGATGTGGGAGCACACTTCAGTGTTAACCGTATGCTGACCGCAGAGTGCTACAAGCAGAGAATGGAGAAGGGCTTAAGCTTTTTAGAGTTCAACTACATGATCATGCAGAGCTTTGACTTCCTGACCTTATACCAGAAATACGGCTGCAACATGCAGTTCGGTGGTGATGATCAGTGGAGCAACATGTTAGGAGGCACCGAGCTGATCCGCAGAAAGCTGGGTAAGGATGCTTATGCCATGACCATCACCCTGCTGTTAAATTCCGAGGGTAAGAAGATGGGTAAGACCCAGAAGGGTGCCGTATGGCTGGATCCCAACAAGACCACTCCCTTCGAGTTCTACCAGTACTGGAGAAACGTAGCAGATGCCGATGTTCTGAAGTGCCTGCGAATGCTGACCTTCCTGCCCTTAGAGCAGATCGATGAGATGGACAAATGGGAAGGCAGCCAGCTGAATCAGGCGAAGGAGATTCTGGCATACGAACTGACCAATCTCGTACATGGCGAAGAAGAAGCAAAAAAGGCACAGGAGAGTGCAAGAGCACTGTTTACCGGTGGCAATGCTGCAGAGATGCCTACCAGCGAGCTGACAGAGGCTGATTTTGTGGATGGTAAGATCGATATTCTCGGTGTTCTGGTAAAATCCGGTTTGTCTGCATCCCGCAGTGAAGCAAGACGTGCTGTAGAACAGGGCGGTGTTGTCGTAGCAGATGAGAAAGTTACCGATGTAAAGACTACTTACGCTCCCGAGCAGTTTGATGGAGAGGGCCTGGTAGTCCGCAGAGGTAAGAAGAACTTCAAGAGAGTCGTTATGAGCAAATAAATACAGGATCATACAGACAGGATTTTCCGTGAAAATTACGGAGGGTCCTGTTTTTATTTTACAGGCAAATCTCCTTTGGAGAACCGTAGAATTGATACATGCCTATTTTATTCTGGACGAAACTGAGACTTGAACGGATATAGTTGATCATTTTCTGCAAAAAACAGTTACTTTCTGCAAAAGATATTGTTTGTAATGAAAAAAATATTACTATTAATTCTGTTTTTAATACCGTTTAAGGTTGATGCAATGAGTGCATCAAGTATGGTGGCGGTTGATTTAGATAATGATTATATTTATTTTGATGTAAATAAAGATGATAAAAGATTGATTGCAAGTATTACAAAGATAATGACAGCGATAGTTACAATAGAAAATATTGATATTGATAAAGAAATAACTGTAGGAAAAGAAGTTTTAAAAGCGTATGGTAGTGCTATATATATTAATGTAGGTGAAAAAATAACAATTAGAGATTTGTTGTATGGGCTTATTATGCGAAGTGGTAATGATGCAGCAGTTGTTTTAGCTCAAAATGTTGCAGGTTCTATGGAAGGGTTTGTTCATTTAATGAATGAACTTGCAAGTAATATTGGAATGAAAAATAGTAATTTTGTAAATGCACATGGTCTTGAGGAAAATGATGGTAGTGCTAATTATTCTACGGCTTATGATATGGCTTTAATAACAAAATATGCTATGAATAATAAAACTTTTAGAGAAATATTTGGAACAAAAAAACATGTTGCTAAGTCAAGTGATAAAACTTATAGTTGGATAAATAAAAATAAATTATTATGTAACGAAGATTATATTACAGGTGGTAAAACTGGATTTACTAAAAAAGCTAGAAGAACT
>OLSA01002928.1_pt1 | contig 12293 bp, 13 predicted proteins | sample 1672731 | NCBI WGS metagenome assembly OLSA01 (sample SAMEA3136718, study PRJEB25190) | human gut metagenome | biome: human gut; feature: human-associated habitat; material: faeces | place: Austria | collected 2013
CTGAGAAGATATTCCATAATGTGCTGCTTATAGATATATTTTCCGTCTGCCACGCGCAGTTCTTCCGTATTGATATCATAACCGTTCTTATTTAGAATTCTTATCTGTTTCAGGGAATTTTCATGTCTTGCCAAAAGGGTTGGCTGTACAACTTTTTCAACAATTTCAGGATATCTTATACCATAGCCAAGCATATGCACCTTGAAATTATTTTCATAATCATAAGCGGATATTTCAATTCCCGGTATTACTTTAACTCTATGCTCAATTTGCGGAATCTGCTGAAAATGCGATACTGTATCATGATCAGTGACTGCAATCGCATCAAGTCCCTTTTTCTTTGCAAATTCTATCAGCTCCGGAATGGTAAAACTTCCGTCTGACACTGTAGAATGCATATGCAAATCTGCTTTTATCATGCAAATGCTCCTTCTGATATATTATAGACCTTATCGCAGAGTCCGTCCATAAATTCTAAATCGTGAAAAATACCGATCATACTTGTTCCCTCTTTTTTCAGCTTCATAAGCATTTCCTTAACGGGAATTTTCGACTCATTGTCAAGAGAAGCAGTCGGTTCATCAAGAAGCATCAAACGAGGTTTTTTTACCATAGTATGTGCAAGATTTAAGCGAAGCCTTTCGCCCCCGGAAAAAGTATTCGGGTAGATGTCCCAAAGATTTTCCGGCAGACGAAAATAACAAAGCATTTCCTCTGCTCTTTTTTCCGAATCAAGCTTATTTTCTCCGATCTCCAGAAGCGCCTGCATGACGTGTTCTTTGGCGGTAGTTCTCGGCATAACACTCAGAAACTGTGATACATATCCTATTTCATGATTTCTGATATAGATAATTTTACGTTCCGGAGCCTCAGAAAGATTGATTTTTCCAAAAGCTGTGCTGTCGTAAATAATATCGCCCCATGAAGGAATATAGGTGCGGTTAATACATTTCAGTATAGTGGATTTTCCCGCGCCTGATCTGCCGACAATGCCAATAAAATCACCCTGTTCAAGCGTAAAACTTATATTTTCGCAGGAACGGATCATGCGGTTTGCATGATGCATACAGAACTGTTTCCCAAGATTGCTGATTGTAAGTGTACTCATAATGACTGCCTCCTGTATTCCACCCGCGAAGTGGTTTTTCCATCAACAAGAACGTGCGTTACAACAGGATAGCCGTCCAAAATATCGGCAATAACAATATCTGCTTTTTTTCCGGCTTCAAGCGAGCCGTAATCTTTATCAATTCCCATTGCTTTCGCCGGATTCAGCGATACCTTGTTGACCATATCGGGAAGCTTCTGTCCGTATTTTTCACACATTACAAAAAGACTGTGCAGCAGCGCCTGCGGAAAATAGTCGGAACAAAGAATATCCACGCTATTATTTTCGATTGCATTTGCCGCGGACATGTTACCGGAATGAGAGCCGCCCAGAAGAATATTAGGCGCTCCCGCAACGGTATAGAATCCCATTTCATGGGCTGTTTTGGCTGTTTCTTCAGTAATGGGAAATTCGCTGATATTTACGCCAAGCTTCTTATTCAGCTTCAGTTTTTCTTCTGTATCATCATCATGAGAGGCAACTGTAATGCCATTTTCCTGCGCCATCTCTGCTAATTCCTTAAGCTGTTCAAAGGAAAGCGTGTCTTTTGTTTTATGATACTCCATAACCTCGTCAAAGGTTTTTCCTTCGTTTTCCATTCCGTTATATTTATCCACCGTATCACGATAAACCTCCAGATTACGGTACTGTCCTTGTCCGGGCGTATGATCCATGAATGAAATCTCATGAATCAGATGTCTTTTAATCATATCCTTTGCAATATCATACCCGTCAACATTATCAATTTCAAGGCGCAGATTAAAACGATGATGAATAAGATGAAAACGGCTCTGGATATCTGCAATCAGATTTGCCATTTTTAAAACGCTTTCTTTATTGCGCAGAGGACTTTTGCCTAGAAGTTCGTCTTTATACAAAGAAAAAGAATGATATATCGTCGTAATGCCAAGCTGTAACAATTCCTTTTCACATTCCTTCAGCGCAAGCTCAAAAGGAAACTTTGCAGTGGGGCGCGGATAGATAAATTGCTCTATTTTATCCGAGTGAACGTCTATAAATCCCGGCATGACATATCTTCCGTGTGCGTTTATAACCTTGTCCGCCGAAACCTTTTCGCCGGTAATACTGATAATCCTATCATTTTCAATCAGCAGCGTCTTGCTGTCTATCACTTCATCAGGCGTAATAATTCTTCCGTTTTTAATTGCAATCATAAAATGACTTTCTCCTTTATAACAATGAATGTACAAGCTGCTGCGTATAAGCTTGCTGAGGATCTTCTAAAATCTGATCCGTAAGACCGCTTTCAATAATCTTTCCGTCAAGCATAACAACCGTTCTGTCAGCAAGCATTCTGATAACCGCAAGATCGTGAGATACAAGAAGAATCGAAATTCCATACTCCGCTTTTATTTTCCGTATCAAATCAAGAACTCTCGCCTGAACAGATAAATCAAGACCTGTAGTAACTTCATCAAGAAGCAAAACAGACGGGTTATTGGCGAGCGCTTTTGAAATCTGAACACGCTGCTGCATTCCTCCTGAAAAATTTTTAGGAGCTTCACTCATACGTGATGTAAGAATTTCCACGGCTGAAAGCAGTTCTTCAGCGCGCTTTGTCATGTAATGCGCATTGCGATTGCCGGCAGAAATTAATTTTTCCGCAATATTTGACGCCGCTGAATATTCCATTCGCAGTCCACGAATAGGATTCTGATACACCATTCCCATCACACTGTTTTTGATATGACGTTTTTCCGCAGCGCTTGCGGTCCATATACTTTCAGAACCATTTTTATATCCGTCAAGAAATGCTTCTCCGGAGGTTGGCTCAATATCAAAATATAAGCTTTGCATAAGCGTAGACTTGCCGGAACCGCTTTCACCGACAATTCCAAGTACTTCTCCGGGATAAACGTCAAGTGAAATATTATTTGCCGCCCAGACCGTACCGCAGACAGTACATCTGTTTTTTTCAAGATGCGTCCGGCATTTTTCACAGACGCGGCCATAGCGAACTGTAAGATTATTAACGCTTAGGACCGGCTTTTCATCAATTGTCATGAGAACGTACCTCCCTGCAATAAGCTGTATCTGAACACTGATAAACTTTTTCACCTGTTTTTTCATCGAACATCTCATCAAGATATGTATTCGTACTGCCGCAGAACCGGCAGCATTTGCCTTTGAAATTTTCACGTTCAAAAGGTACGTCATCAAATGCAAGGGATTCCACATTTGTATACGGCGGTATGGCATATATTTTTTTCTCTCTGCCTGCGCCAAACAAATATAGGCACTCCGACTGATGAAGCTTTGGGTTATCAAATTTCGGAATAGGACTGGGATTCATAATATATCTGTTTTCAACGGTACATGGATATTCCGTAGGAATTGTTACTTTACCGTATTTCACGATACTTTCGTACAGTTGTAGCCAAATAGGTGCATAATCCATTTCAGCGTGCATTTTTTTTGTGACTTCTTCTTTCGGCTCTACGATACGCAGCGGTTCCGGAATTGGAACCTGAAATACAAGAATCTGGTCGTTTCTCAGAGGAGTTTCAGGAATGCGGTGACGTGATTGTATAAGCGTTGCTTCGCGGGCGCTTTCTGTAGTTTCCGCATCGGTACACAGCTTTACAAATTTCTTGATATTTACGGCATTTACGCTGTCGTCGCTGCCTTGGTCAATAACTTTTAATATATCCGAAGGACCTATTAACGAAAGAGTAAGCTGAATGCCGCCCGTTCCCCAGCCTCTGCCAATAGGCAGTTCTCTTGAGCCAAAAGGCACCTGATATCCCGGAATTGCCACAGCTTTCAGGATACAGCGGCGTATTTCACGCTTTGAGCCTTCGTCTAAAAAAGCGTAGTTATACTGTTCATTTCTCTTCATTACTTTGATTCCCCCGTGTTTTTCTCACTGCATCAAGCTTTGACTGGAATGTGACATAATGAGGCAGCTTCAGGTGTGAAATAAAACCGTTCATTTCAAGACAATCGCCATGAGTCAGCACAAATTCCTCGTCCTGAGCCGGATAATCTCCACCCTGTTCCAGTTCTCTGTCAATCACGGCCATTGCAATCGCTTTATTTTCATTTCTGCCGAAAACAGCGCCGTAACCGCAGGCAAGCTTTAATTGTTTTTCATCGCTTGCCGAATGAAAAGTTTCCGCTTCTGTCAGCAGTATTTCGCCAAGAGAAATAGTTTCTTCTTTCTTATAAGGATATGGTATTTCAAGTTCCACATAACCGCTGCGAAGCTCTCCAACAGTGGGATGAACCTGACCGAAACCTCTCAGAACCGAATAGGAAAGCCCTGAAAGAAAACCCGTATCGGCTCTTGTCATGGTTTGCAGTCTTGCACTTCTTGCAGCCGGAAATTCAAGCAGTTTCTCTGTTACATCACATGGCGGCGTATTATCCTCGTCATAAGTATCTATCAGTCCTTCCTTTTTAAGCAGCGAAGAAACTCTATCATAGAGTTTTATTTTTTCAGGAGCCTGCTCCGCTAAAATTTGTTTAAATCTTTCGCTCAGCTCAGATGAATTTTCGTTTTCACTTTCAAAATGTATCAGCCTATGCGTGTAATCATAGGTTGCACCTAAAAGCTGCCCGCCGGGAATATCCTTGAAGGCCGCTGAAATACGTCTGATAATTCGCATATTGTCAGTATTTACAGGCGCTGTGTAATGACTGCGTTTCAATGTAGAACGGTATGCACGAAGCAGAAAAACCGCTTCTTCTGTAGAGCCTTCGCATTGTTTTAAGGCCAGGGCGGCATAGGACTTTGCATAAAGCCCGGCTTCGCTCATTACCTTGTCGATCAGCAAACCGAATTTTTCAGTAACCGACTCCAATTCAATATCTTTATCTGTGCCGCTGCGGTAGTAATCAAGAAGCTGAATGCTTGCTTCAATTGCCTCTTCACCGCCGGAAACCGCTGAATATGCCATCAGGAACTCCTCCTTTTTACAAGACGTGGAATGCAGGCAACTTCCCCGCTTTCCGTTACAAAAATCATATCAATGCCTGTCGGATACTCATACTCGCATTTATCACGGAGACTAATGGAATTATATATAATATCCGAACATGAAAACTTTAATGTACCGTCAATTCCGGGACCGTAAAGTTCCATGATATTATCGTGATTTTTGTTATTTTTAATTATTAACACCGCGCTTTTATGAGGATCGGTAAGCGTTCCGCATTTTGCCTTCTCAAAAATATCCGGAAGCATTTTTAAATCTGAAACAAAGATAAAATCAGCATTGGAAATATCCGCTTGTTCAGAGAGCGTTACAAGCTGAATATCTCTTTCAAGCTCTTCATTACCGCATCCCGAAAAGGTTACTTCATTATCAAGCAAAGTCACAGCAAGGGCAATAAATTCCTTATATTCGCCAAAGAGTCTGCTCTTTTGCTCTGCAATCGACACTGTTCTCGCAGGATTTGACATTGCTTCAAGTACCTTTCTGAATACAGCTTGTGTATCAAAAACCTCGTCGAAACTATGAAGTGTATTCATTCATTAACCTCCGAATCCATTGCGTGAAAGTCGACTTTCGTCTTTTGGAACATAGCGTTTTCACGTTCCTTTTTGAGAACTTGTTCTTTTTCCCACTCAATGAGAATATCGTATTCTGTAAAAACTCCTTTATTGCAGGCTGCGTCAATGACCGCCATATTCAGAACCTTATCAAAATCATCGCCAATTGTTACAGCCGTTCCTACGACGTCGTCGAGGGAAACGACAGCCTCACAGACAATTGTTTCGCCAATGTAGAAAAGACTGTTTTTAACAGGCTCTCGCATCTGAATCATAGCGAGCGATTTTTCAGGCTTTTTTATAATTGTAATTCTGTGACTCTCCTGAATAGAGTTTCCCATCGCAATTACATCAGAACGCTCCGCACCGGAAAGGATACGGAAGAGTCGTTTTTTTTCCATGTTGATTCTCCTTATTTTACTTTTGCTTTAATTTTAGTTGATACCGTTTCGAGAATAATAACGGTGATTACCACAATATAGGTCAGAAATCCCATTTCATGCAGGTCAAAATAAAAGCTGCCTGCCATAAACAGATTAAAACCGATTCCTCCTGCGCCTGCCGCTGCGCCGACTGCTACAGCATTTGTGAAATTGATTTCAAAACGCATAAACGTCCACGCCACCATTCTGCTGACAGAAGCCGGAATAATCGCCTGAAATACGATTTGCCAGAAGCTTGCGCCGCTTGCACGCAGAGCTTCTATTGTACCGTTGTCAATTTCCTCAATGGACTCCGCATAAACCTTTGTGAGATAGGCAAAGCTGTGAAATATCAGACCAACAACAGCTGCAACGCTTCCAAGACCTGCCGATACTGCAAAAATCAGTACCCATAAAACAGTCGGAACTGCTCTGACCAATGCGACAATGCTTTTTATAATATTTGCAGTTACAGACGAAGAAATATTCTTCGCGCAGAGAAGCGAGCAGAAAAAAGCAAGAACCGCGCCGAATACCGTGGACAAAACGCCAAGGCAAAATGTAATCAGCAGCTGATATAAAATAGAACTCACGGAATCTCTTGAAAGCTTCGGCTGTAAAAACACTGCTTTGATATTGTGAAAAGTTGCAGATACGGCGTCAAAAAAATCAATATCCTTATAATCAAAGGTCATAAAAGCATATATTGTGAGCAATATCAGCGATACTCCCAGAATTTTCATTGCAATGCCGCTTTTGCTCTGTATGCCGACTTTTATTTTGCCGTTTCTATGTCGCTTTGCATGTGAATTCCAAATACTTCTTTCTGTAAGAAAAACCGAATTTTCCATTACATAATCACTCTCCTTATCAGATTTGAAAATGTTTCAATTGCAATTACCATAACAATAATCAGCAGCACTACAAGACTTGCGGAACTGAAGTCCAGACGCTTGTAATACATATCAAACAGATAGCCGATTCCCGTTGCGGTCAGCATTCCGATAAGTGTGGAACTTCTAATATTTGTTTCAATCATGTACAGAACCCATGTAACAATTCCTGTTATGGAGGAAGGAATAATTCCCTGAAATACGATTTGAATAAAACCCGCTCCCGAGGCTTGCAGCGCCTCAATGCAAGAGGAACTTACCTCGTCAATGGTTTCTATAAATGCTCTTGTCAGCATTCCGAATGTTGTGAAAAACAACGCAAAAAATCCTGTTAAAATATTTTGTCCAAATGAAAACATTAACAGCATTGCCCATACTACATCGGGGACATTCCGAAAAAATGCCGCAATAATTCTCACAGTTCTGTTGATTATACCATTGAATCCAGTCGCCTTTGAACCGAATAAACTGAAAAAGAATGCGCAGACCGCTGCGATTACTGTAACCGCAGCCGACAATAACGCCGTTTCAATCAATTTATCAACAATTTTAGGCAGACGTTTCATAGCAAGTTCATCGGGCATCAGATTTTCGGCAATCCATGCAAAAGCTTGGGGAAAGGAGGATACCCCCTGTGCTAAGTGAAACTGCGTAACAAATGACGAGCCGAAGTAAAGAAGCAGAAAAACAATAATGACAGCCGTATATGTAAGCTTGCGTTTTACAAAAACTTTTTTAATCTGTCCGTCCATATTAAGCTCCCTGTGAATCCATTATCAAATCGCTGTCGGAGGATTGATAAATCTCGTGAATCTTTTTCTTCGTCAGTTCTTCGGGCGTTCCGTCAAATACAATTTTCCCCGACGAAACGCCCAGAATGCGCTGCGAGTATTTCATTGCGACCTCTACCTGATGGAGATTCACAATACATGTGATTTTCTGCTTTTGATTTATCTGTGAAAGATGATCCATAATCGTTTTTGAAGCTTTTGGATCGAGAGAAGCTATCGGCTCGTCACAAAGAATCAGTTTCGGTTCCTGCATAATAGCGCGGGCAATACCTACACGCTGTTTCTGTCCTCCGGAAAGTGCGTCGCAGCGTTTATATGCTTGTTCAGCCAATCCAAGCTCGTTCAATATGGAGAAAGCCTTTTCTTTTTCTGTTTCACTATAGCTTCCTAACATACCGCTAATTGCAGATTTTTGTCCAAGTCTGCCGTGCAGTACATTCTCAATAACGCTGAGCCGGTCAACTAAATTATAATGCTGAAAAATCATGCCTGTTTTAGTACGGACTCTTCTTAGATCTCTTTTTCCAAGGCTGAGAATATCATCTCCGTCATAAATTATATTTCCGTCTGTCGCGTCAATCAAACGATTTATACAGCGCAGTATGGTGGATTTTCCTGCGCCCGACGGTCCTATAATTGATACAAATTCGCCTTTTTCAACAGAAAATGAAACATCATCCAAAGCTTTTGTGGAATTATTATATACCTTGTTTACATGCTGAAACTCCAGAATAGGCATTTTTCCACCTCATCTCATGATTCCATATTGCGGATCGGATCATACCAGGAATCCTCCACAGTCAGAAAGCACATTTCTTCGGATTTCTTTTCATAAAGTCCGAGTTCTCCGGAATCATCGGTATAAAATATAAGCGGATTGCCGCTTACCGCGTCGGAAGTAAACAGTTCTTGTATTGCTTTTACATCTTCCGGACTGATAACGTCTCCGTTATAAGCAAACGGACCGTTCAAAACAGGGATAGATTGAATTACCGTATATTCTGCACCTGTTACAGTATCAAACGGAGCGGAAGCGTTACTCTTGATCGCGTAAACGCTGCCTGTTTCGTGTTCATTTCCGCTTACATGGTCTGCATAGGGAGCAAGCTCAATATCGCAAAAGGCAGCAACATCGCATTTACCGGACAGCAGATTAAACGCTGAGCCTTGATGAGAACCGCCGAACAGAACTTCAGAGAAAAACGCGTCGCTTCCTCCTTCAAGCAGATCGTCAACAATGAGATCGTCGGAAGAGAAATGAGAAATGATATTATTCGTAGGAACCTTAAATCCTGAAGTTGAGCTGTTGGAAACAAAGGATATTTTACTGCCCTTAATATTGTCAATAGAATATGATCCGCCGTTTTTGTAATTATCTGCGTCAGCGCTGTTGACAGCAAAAAAGCTATAATACAGCGCGTCGTCCAGCGTACCAGATTCTCCGGACTGTACAAACAACGGATTCACAGCATTATTGGCGCTTTTAGCCTGAATATAGCCTTCAGCTCCCATGACGCATCCGATTTGTGCAGTACCGTTGGAAAGAGATTCTATGGCAATTGCGTAGTCTGTAGTCAGCTTCTGATCTACTTTTTTGCCGGTAGCCTGTTCTATCAATCTTCCGATCTCGTCTCTTGCCCCTTGATAATCCTCTGCGGATTCATTAGGATACCATACAAGCGTAATGGTATCAGAATACTTATCATCTGATTTTTGGGATTCTTCCTTAATAGAAGACGAATTTTGCACAGTTTCCCTCGAATTATTTTCCGTACCAGCACAGCCTGTAATACTTCCGCAAATCATTGCAATTGCAAGGAATGCCGACCATTTGTGCTTTCTGTTCATAGTAAAGCTCCTTTTTAAATGATAATTTCTGAAATCACTTTTGGATGGATTTCACGTTTATTATACTGGTCGAATGTAAAGTCTGCTGTCATTTTAAAGTTAAGTGTATGAAAAATTTTAAACGTTTCGAATTAATTTAATTTAACAAAAAAATTTACCGCTCTTAAAAAACATTTTATCTTCAGTTTATATACATTACAGCTAAAAATATGATATAATGTTATAGAGGTGATAGTATGCTCAAAAAAATAAAGGAATTAAGACTGAGCATTAAAAAGCGTCTTGTGATCTCCAATATACTTATGATTGCAATTCCAGTCGCAATTTGCCTGATAATCGGAGCAATCGGTCTTGGATTGGTTTCATGGATTGTGGAGACTCATTTTGCCAATGTACAGGAATTGGTCGAACAAACAGAAGAGGCGGCAGAATCATACGAGCCACTGTCTGTGACAATGAAGGTTTCTGCTGTGATCATTTTCTTGATTTTTATTTTAACTGTAATTCTTTCCGTTTATTTCACTAACCGCTTTTTAACGAATTTTGTATTCAAAAAGATCGAGCAGCCTCTTGAGCTCCTCGAAGAAGGAGTAGCACAAATCCGTGACGGTAATCTTAATCATAGAATAAATTATAACGATGATACCGAATTTCTCCCTGTGTGCGACGCCTTTAACGAAATGGCTGTGCGTCTGAAAGAATCCGTTGAGCAGACAATGAAAAACGAACAGAGCCGCAAGGAGCTTCTTGCAGGTATTTCTCATGATATACGCTCCCCGCTGACCTCGATTCAGGCTTATGTGGAGGGACTTATTGACGGCATCGCCGATACTCCGGAAAAGCGGAAAAAATATCTGCTTACAATAAAACAGAAATCCGAAAGTATTTCAAATATGGTTTCACAGATTTTTACATTCTCAAAAATGGAGCTTGACGATTATCCGTTGAATCTTGTCATATGTAACATTAAAACTGAGCTTGAAAAAATAATCCGACCATTAACGGACGAATATGCGCAAAATGGACTTATCATCAATCTGAATGCCGAAAGCTGCGACATTCTGCTGGATGCAGACTTATTAAGCCGTATCTGCAATAATCTTTTATCAAACAGTCTGAAATACAATCATAATCATGAGCCGGAAATAAATATTTATTCAGAAACAGACGACGCTTCATATATACTGCATTTTGCCGATAACGGTCAGGGCGTGGACAAGCAGTCGATGGATAAACTGTTTGACGTATTCTTCCGCAGCGATTTATCACGTAATCATCCTGATAAAGGCAGCGGTCTTGGACTAGCCATTGTTGCAAATGCCGCTGCAAAAATGAACGCTTCCGCCTCGGCGCGCAATGCGTCGAATAACGGTCTTGATATTATGATAAAATTTCCGAAGGAGTCTGAACAACAATGAATAAAATACTGATTATAGAAGATGATGAAGCAATCGCGGAAATAGAAAAGGATTATCTTGAGAACTGCGGCTATGAAGCCGATATTGTTTATGACGGTGAAACAGGTCTGAAAATAGGACTTGATGGAAACTACAGCCTGATACTTCTTGATTTGATGCTTCCGAAAATGGACGGATTTACCGTCTGCCGCAGACTGCGTGAAAAGCTTGATATTCCGATTCTAATGGTAACGGCAAGACAAGAGGATATTGACAAAATCAAAGGTCTTGGACTGGGCGCCGACGACTATATTGAAAAGCCGTTTTCTCCCGCGGTTCTTGTGGCAAGGGTAAAAGCCAATCTTGCGCAGTATGAAAGAATTATCAAAAAAAGAAAAAATTCTTCCGTCATCACAATAGGAAGTATCAGTCTTAATACCGGCACGCATCGTGTTTATGTTGACGAAAAGGAAATTGAACTGAAACGCAAAGACGTTGAGGTAACAGAGCAGACATTAGATGCACAGATCAAGAAGCAGGCAGAGGCTGAAAGATATGCTTCACAGCAGAAAGCAGATGCAGACTTATACAAGAAACAGAAAGAATCTGAAGCTAACAAATATGCCAAAGAAAAAGAAGCTGAATCTACAAAATATGCTATGGAGCAGGAAGCTGAAGGTATTCGTGCAAAGGGTGTAGCAGAAGCCGAAGCAATCAAAGCTAAAGGTATTGCTGAAGCAGAAGCAATCGAAAAGAAAGCAGAAGCTATGAAACAGATGGGTAAAGCATCTATTGTAGAAATGATGTGTCAGATGTTCCCAGAAGCAGTTAAAAATGCAGCCGCACCATTAGGAAATGTAGGAAGTATCACTATGTATGGAGAAGGAAACACAACAAAATTAACAAAAGATATTATGAATGTTGTGAATCAGGTATCAGATGGTGTTAAAGGATCTACAGGTGTTGATCTTGCAAAGATGTTAAAAGATTTTGTTTCTGAAGATAACGAAGTAGAATCTACAGATAATGAAAGTCTTGGAACACCAGAGCCAGCAGATTACCGTGAGTTCTAATAGGAGAAATTATTATGGCAATTATTATTATTTGTGTAATTGTAGCAATTATCGCATATTTACAATTTACTAAAAATGGAAAGCAGATTAAAAATGTGGCATCTGGAACAGTTACAGAAAAGATCAAAGAAAATGCAATGACTCCAGAGGGAGCAAGAGCCAGATATAATACTGCAATTAAAGAGAAACAGGACTTTTATAAGAAAACAATGGGTACATACACAACGGTAGCTGGGTAGATTGGC
>OLSA01002934.1_pt1 | contig 12274 bp, 4 predicted proteins | sample 1672731 | NCBI WGS metagenome assembly OLSA01 (sample SAMEA3136718, study PRJEB25190) | human gut metagenome | biome: human gut; feature: human-associated habitat; material: faeces | place: Austria | collected 2013
TCCAGTATTATCTGCGCTTTTGGCTTAGCATCTGCCGCACCTCGCTCGCCGTATCAGCACTTAGAATTATGCGGTATTGCCTTTACAACTTCACAAGTATCTCCCCCGCACCGGAATCCGATTGCCCTTCTCCCCTATCTCCCAACCGCGCGTACCGTTCATCTTCATCCGCTCCCCCACCCCAAAACAAAAGGCATGTGCCCCCTTATCTCTATTATAAGGTGGGCACATGCCGTTACATTATCATGATTTTATCACGCCAAAGTCATCAGGCAATGCAGCCATCGGCAAAGCTGTTGCGCTTGGCTTTCTCTTTCTGCTGGTTGCGCTTGGCGATGATTTCTTTGCTCAGGCCAATACGGTTGGTCTTGAAGTGGAAGAACGGGCGTTCCGGTACGGTGAAAATCTCCACCGGACGCATGTAACGTTCCGGCAGGCAGGCATTGATCTTATCGCGCACATCGTCCAAGGTGTAGCCATCTTTGAGCTGGACGTACAGGTACGGCAGGAAGCAGCCCTCGTGCTCATCATCCGGCACGATAACAAAGAACTCGTCCTTGATGCCCTTGATGTCGGCATCGGCCACGATGTTCTCCAGCGGCTGCACCATCAGGTCGCCGCCGCCAAAGCGCGGGGATGCGCCGCGGGTCATCGTGTAGAGCACACCGTCCTCGGACATATAGCCAATATCGCCGGTGTGCAGCCAGGTCTTGCCGTCTGCGTGGACCTGCAGTGCCTTGGCGGTTGCTTCGGGGCGGTCATAGCCCAGCATCACGCCGGGGCCCGTCATGCAGATCTCACCGGGGGTATTGTAGGTCAGCTCTTCCTGGGTACCGGGCTTGAAGATGCTGATGACGCTGTGGATCATCGGCACACCAACGTTGCCGTCACGCACCGGGAACGGAGCCATGGGCAGAGTGGCGTTGGAGCCGGCCTCGCTGCTGCCGTAGCCGGCAGTAAAGCGCAGGTTGCAGTTATGCTGCTTGAGGAACTCCTCAACATTGCGCAGCTGCTTGTTGTTGAATGCCTCGCAGCCGGCGCCGATGGTCAGCATGTGGGACATATCATAGTCAGCCGGAAGACGCTTGCTGCGGCGGATAACCTCCACAAACATGGGGATCAGGGGCCAGTTGTTGGGGCGGTAGCGCATCATTTCCAGGTCAACATCGTACACATCCACAAACGGATCCAGAATGAGCAGCATACCACCGGCCAGGGGCAGCAGCATCATGGAAACCACAACAGCGATCAGAGCCGGGGGCAGGATGGTCAGCAGCCAGGTGGGGCGGAATTTATCCGAAGAGCCATAAAAGTTCATCTGGGCCAGCACGCCGATGATGCTGTGTGCAGAATGGATGACCTGCTTGGAAGGGCCGGTGGAACCGCTGGTGTAGGCGCGCAGCAGCGGGCGGTCAATGTTGACAGGAGCGGGCACAAAGCCGCGGAAACGCTGGCCCATGTTACAGAAATCAGCCCACATCATGGTATCAGAGCCACGGGCGGGAACATCCGAATACAGGGCATCCAGGGAATGCTGCAGGTAAACCGGCATAGCGGCGCGGTCGCCGCTTTCCAGAGCGGGAACGATAACATAGGTATTCACGTTGGTCTGCTCACGGTAGGCTTCGATTTCGGCCTTGGAGAAGAAGTCGTGAACAAAAATCACCTTGGCATTGGCTTTCTGAACAGCTTCAATGTTTTCTTCCAGGGTGTTGTCACGGCACAGCAGCGAAGCACCGATGCGCTCGGCTGCCAGCAGCAGATAAATGAATTCCGGCACAGAACGCAGGAACACGGGGATCTGGTCCCCCTGCTTGACGCCAAGCACCTGCAGAGCGCGGGCGGTGGCGTCCACCTTACGGAACACGGTACCCCAGGTGATATCCACGCCATAGTAGTGCATGGCAATCACGTTAGGGTCTGCAGCGCGCACGGAGAGGTACTGCTCCACGGTGCAGGCCGGAACCTGGATACCACGCAGAACATCTGGATAGAACTTCATCCAGGGGCGGTCAATGCTGGGCTTGCCAGTCAACATCGCGTTTTCATTCATTGCAATTTCCTCCAAATGTCTTTCCCTTATAGTTGCAGGGAATTAAATTATCCAAATCAAATCACGCCAAACCTTTATGGCGCTTTCCCCTGCTGTGCACATCGTTGCACAGCGTCGCCGAACCATAATGCTATAATTATCTTCGGTGCTGAACATAGTATACCATTCCTGTTTACGGAAAGCACGAGAATCCCATGGCACAAATTTCCAGAAATTGATTCCGCATGATTCACTTTTTTCACATGGATTTTCACGCTTTGGCATGGAGTTTTCTTGCAATTTCATTTTTCTCGGTGCAACAAAAGCCCCAGCTACCGCAGCAGCCAGGGCTTTATGTTTATGCGTATGTATGTTGTATTTTTAGATTTTATTCATCCAGCTCTCTTGCAGTTCTTCCATTTCATCACTTTTAGCGCGGGTAATCAGATGGATTCCCTGCAGGACATGATGGATGTGCTCCGCAATGGCGTTGCGCTCTTTTGTCACGTTCTGCTCATCCAAATTCCAGACCTGATCAAAATATTCACTCAGGCGGTCTTCCATCACACTGTTGTTGACCATTGCAATCCGGTTGAGGGGGCAGTTGTTATCCAGCCGAAGATACGATGCAGCGCCAGAAAGAAACATATTGGGGTCTGCCACATACTGGAAATCGTTCACAATGCGGCCGCTGATCAAGCGGAATTCAAGTTTTTCACGCTGCTTGCAAAGCTGCAGCACATAGCTGATGCACCGGCTGCGCTGATCCGGGGTAAGGCTGACCTTGTAACTGAAAAAGTCCAGCTCGCCGGAAACCGCCATGGAGGAAAATGCAGCTTCATAAATCAGGATGCGGATGTTTGTTTCCTCCACCACACCTTTGGCAAGGTTGTGTACGCTACGCAGCTCCGCAGGGGTAGCACCCAAAAAATCTTTCAGCTCGGCCTCGTGGGCGGTCAGGATCTCTTCAAACAAGTCATCCGGCAGCAGAAGCTCATTCAGGTGGCCGAACATCCACCGCAGATTGGAGGCCAGCAGCGTGTGCATATAGTCGTACTGGCTGATCAGCTGGCGCATGCTGGTATCGCGGAAAAGCTGGTCATCCCGCACGCAGAGCTTGGAGAAGTTATCATACAGGCTTTCGCAGTTCTGCGGGTCCTCGGTGGCGGTAACGGCAGCGCAGCGGCTGTGGCTGACCAGCAGGCCGGTAATGGCAAAATCGCCCTTGACCACAAACACCGCGCGCCCGGCAGCCGCGGTGCTGCCAAACAGCTTGAAATGAATATGGCTGAAGTTGGTCAACACGTTAATAATGAGCGCGGCATCATAGATGGGGTCCCATTTTTCGCGGCTGATATCGATCATCAGCTTGAAATAGACGTTATCATAGCTGCGCTGGTCCACCAGCTGGCCGTTTTGCAGGTTGGCAACTTTCAGGCGGTATTCGCGCGCCATTTCCATCAGGTCCATCACAGCCACAATGTCCAGCTGGCTGACGCGGCGCAGCACGGGGTGCGCCATTTTTGTCAGGTATTGCAGCATGTTCAGCTCGGCCCAAAAGTCCGTATAGAGGCCAATGCGCGCCTCGCCGCTGTCCAGTTCCTCTTGCAAATAATCATATTCAGCAATCAGGTTATCATAAATGGCGGCTTTCAGGTCACTGGGGATGCTAACGCTGTATTCCCGCAGCAGCAGGTCACGGCCATCATCGGTGGCTTCATCCACCACGCAGGCACTGATGCCCTCCATCACGCGCTTTTCAGTCTTTTTGGCAGGCAGCATGCGGCCGCTGACCCATTTGCTGATATAGGAAACATCGTATTGCAGGCGCTTGGCCAGGGTATAGTTCTTGACCTCCGCAACTTCCAGCAAATGCTCCAGCAGAATGCTGAATCTATTTTTATCTTCCATTGCACCAAATCCTCTTCACCCATTTAGTTTACACTTTTCTTTTATTCTATTATACAAGTTCCATATTTCGATTGCAAATTCAAATGATAACAGGTAAGGAGAAAACGAAGAAAATATATTAAAATCTTTCACAATTCGCGGCCGCATTCTTTGGCATTCATGCCAGTTTGTTGTTTTTTTGTTGTTTGAACTGACAAAGTTTGTTTGTTCTGCTTGTGATATCCTCCAAAAATTATACTTCGCGCGCCATAGTTACCAAATTTAGCCGCAGCTTTTTAGTAGGTTTTGCCCTTGCACCGGCCTGATGTGTTCGCCATGTTTTTGTGTGTTGCCTTTATTATGCGGGTAAGGTAAATTGCGATTTTTTAATCGTGTACTATTTCTAGCTTTCGGCGGGGTGGGGTCCCCCGCCCTACTGGCCTGGCAAATATTTCGCCGAACCTATGCCCACAAATACAAAAATGCCGCAGCAGACTGTTACATCTGCTGCGGCATTTTTATTTAGAGGTTAATGGGCTGGTTACAGCTCATTGTTCGGCTGTGGGATTACTGCAGAACGCCGGTGTTCTTATCAAAGTGATAAGTGCGGCCATCGATGACTGCATCGCCCTTAGCCATGGTGCCATAAATCGGGTCGAAATAGTAACGCTTGTCAGCGCTCCAGCCCTTGATCATGTGGCCCTGTGCATCGTAACGGACCCACTTGCCGGTACCATCGGCGCGGTCAGCCCACTGGCCAGCTTCGGATTCCTGATAGACATCCTTGCTGGTGGCTTTCTTGCCCTGGTCAACGGCATCCAGCCAGTACCAAGCGTCGGAAGCCGGGTCGTAGATTTCCTTGCCGCGGCCATCCAGGCCCTGGCGAACGCCCTTTTCGTACCAGAAGTCAGCGCCGTTGATGGTCAGCCACTGGCCGTCCAGAGCGATACCGGTGTACTCGTCAAATGCGCAAGGTACACCGTCAATATCGCCTGCGCCCTTAGCCATAGCGCCGGTGATCAGGTCAAAGTAGTAGGTGCCCTTATCGGTCGTCTGCCAGCCCTTGACCATGTGGCCGTTCTCATCGTAACGGACCCACTTGCCGGTGCCATCGGGCTTATCAGCCCACTGGCCGGCGGCGGATTCCTGGTAAACGTCCTTGCTGACGGTCATTGCGCCGCCCTGGACAGCATCCAGCCAGTACCAAGCGTCGGAATCGGGATCATAGATCTCTTTGCCGCGGCCGGTGGTACCCTGCTTCACGCCCTTTTCGTACCAGTACTTCTTGCCGTTTTCTTCAACCCAGCCGTTCTTCTCGCCGTACTTGGCGGTGTAGTCCTTGCCGTTGAAGTTGACAGCAGCGGTGGTAACGCCGCTGGTCTGCTTTACCGTTGCATCCACGAACTGAGCGCTTGCGCAGTTCTTATCGGTGCAGGTAAAGACAGCCATTGCGGTAATGGTGGTCTTTTCAGCAGCGCCATGAGCGGTGCGCGTTTCGGGTTCAGTAGACGGTACCTCAGTCGGCTCCGGCACAGCAGTCGGCTCCGGCACAGCAGTCGGTTCCGGCACAGCAGTCGGCTCCGGCACAGCAGTCGGCTCTGCCGGCTTTGCGGTCGGAGTTGCGGTCGGAGTTGCAGTCGGAGTTGCAGTCGGAGTTGCAGTCGGAGTTGCAGTCGGAGTTGCAGTCAGTGCTTCAAACACAGCGCTAACGGTAACATCAGCGGCAGGCATCTTGAAGGTAGCCTTGCCCTCGGTCACGGCCAGCTTTTGGGTCTTGGTTTCGTCGCCGCTCTTATAGCTGTAGGTCAGGCTGTCAGCCTTGAGCTGGTAGTTATCAGCTGCCTTAACGGTAACGGTAACGTCGGTGCCCTCAACAGCTGCGGTCGGGTCTACGGTAACAGTGCCGTTCTCAGCAGGAGCTGCGGTAACCTTGTATTCCTTAACAAACTCTGCGCTGACGTTGACAGGGTAAGCAGGCATTGCAAAGGTGTAGGTGTTGGCTTTTTCGGTATCAGCCTTCACTTCAACGGTCTTATCGGTGTTGTCAGCGTCTTTGTAGGTAACCTTCACGCTGCCAGCCTTCAGGGCATAGCCGGTTGCGGGCTTAGCAGTCAGGGTTACGGTTTCCTTCTCAGCTGCTTCTTTAGCGGAAGCAGTGATCTCACCATTGGTCAGGGCAGCAACATTAACCGCATAAGTCTTAGCGTTCTTTGCAACGCTGATGGTCACATCGCCGTCCGGCATGGTGAAGGTGTAAACCGTCTTAGCCTTTTCGGTGGTAGCCTGGGCTGCGGCTTCGTCCTGCGCTGCTTCCTGAACTTCAGTCAGGGCAACATCGGTATCGCCGTTCTTTGCGGTAACGGTAACGATATCGGTGCCTTCCTTTTCTACGGTCAGGGTAACGGTATCGTCCTTGATGTAGGTGTTGTTGGTGGTGCCCAGGGTCAGGGTAACGCCTTGAACTGCATCGGGCAGGGTAACAGTGTGGGGGGTGCTTTCGGTTGCGGTATGGCAATCAGAGCACAGGTACACATTGTTGCCAACGGACTTGGTTTCCAGCTCGTCCAGCTTCCAGGTATGGCCCTTGGGCAGTGCGCCGTCAGCGTACTTCTTTTCACCCTTGGTCAGGCCGTACTTGGTGGTGCGGTCCTGGGTGTAAGCGGGGGTATCGCACCATGCTTCAACGGAAACATTGGTGGTTGCGCCGCTGCTCAGGTCGCTGACCATGTCGGACATCGGCATGGTTTCAACCAGGTTAGCGCACCACATGAACTCTTCGTTCTTGTTCTTCTCGTCAGAGCTGCCCATGTTCTGGTTGTAACTCGGGTTGTAGTTCCAGGACTCGGTCTTGTAGCTCTTACGGTTTGCATAAGAAGTGCCGGAGGCATCGGTCTTGACTTCTGCCTTGCCGTCCACCAGTTCCTTATAGGTGTTGGACAGGTTGGTGCCGACAGAAACGACCAGCTGATCCTTGGTGGTGTTGATGCCGGTGATCACAGTCTGGCCCTGCTGGGTGGTGGTAGCAAAGCTGTAGCTGTCACGCAGGGTCAGGCCAGCCAGAGGATGGTTCTTGAAGGTGCCCAGATACTTCACACTGCTGGTATCCTGGGCGCTGTCCATGATAACCATGCTCATGCCGGGAAAGTGGGTATCGGGAACCATGTTGCCGTCCTTATCCTTGGTCAGCTTAATGCCGCCATAGACGGTGTTGTATTCCTTCACTTCTTCCACTGCGCCGGTGGTCGGGTCCATACGGTAGATGGCGTTGTTGACGTTGAAGTACAGCTTGCCATCATACAGTGCGGTAGAGTGTACCAGTGCGGGGTAGATCCGCTTTGCAGCAGCGTCTGCCAGGCACTCGGTGTTCAGGTTGTTTTCAACCTTGGTATGCTTATCTTTTGCACTGGTATCGATCTTATAGATGGTGCCAGCTTCGGCCAGAACCTTGGCATTGCTGTCGTCATCATTGAAGTTGCTGCTGGTTTCCTTCAGATCGTTGTAGTACATCAAGATGATATCAAACGGGTCATCCGTCTTGGTAAAGCTGCTCATGCTGAAGCCGCCGGGCCTGCTGCTGCTGGAATCCTCTTTGCGGATATAGTAGTTCGCATTACGCGGACGTGCTTCCAGAGTATCGGGGCCCTGGTTCTGCATCTTCTTCATGAACTGCTGCATCTGGGAGTTGTTACCAGAGCTGCCGGAACCAGAGTTGCCGTTGTTGCCGTTCTCGGACTGCTGGCGGCGCATGTTGTTATACAGGTTCTGGTTGGTCGTGGTATCAACGTAATAGAAGTAATTATTGTCGAAGTAGATGGGGCTGCAGATAGAGGTGAACCAAGTATCCTCGTAGCAGGTATCGGTGTAACGGGTCTCGTTCTTGTTATCCGCCTTGGTGTAAGAGTAATGCGGCTTGCCGTTGTTCAGCACAACATTGCCGGCATCATCCTTATCGGGTTCCTTGTTTTTGGTGTAGGTGTAGCCATCGTACAGCGAGTCAATGTAATCATAGTACTTGCTGTAACGGCCTTCCAGACCGGAGGGAGAAACCAGGAAGTTGACATGGCGCATGTCGCCTGCGTTCTCAACGCGGGTCTGGGCCATGCACTCGGTGTTCACGTCGTCATAGCAGACGTCAACATAGTACCAGTTCTTGTTGGCTTCGCCGGTGGTCATCGTAGCAGAGTTGCTGTCGCCCTGCAGCTTGTTGACCTTGACTGCGTTGAAGTAGTGGACGTTGTTGAACATGCCGCCGCCGAACGCATTACCGGCAATACTGGTATCAGCAGTATCGCAGTAATACAGGATCTGGGCAAAGTCAACAACAGCGTTATCGCCTACTTCATCGGGGGTCTTCCAGGTGCCGTCTTCATTCTTATAGATGCTCTTGTTGTCAGGCAAATTCTGGACCATGTAGTTAAATGCAGATGCATAGCCCAGGCAGATGCAGCCATACTCAACGCCGGAAGCGCCGATCCCGCCGCCCAGCAGGGCACCGAAAGCAGTCATCTGGATGGGGTCGTTGTTACCGCCGCCGGTGATATCGCCCATGGAGCCCATATCGAATTCTGCAACCTGGGAGATCCAGTCGTGCAGGACCAGCAGCTTGGTGACATAGTCAGCGCTGTCACCCAGCTTGGCAACCTGTGCCAGGCCTGCATCACGGATGGCTTTCAGAGCTTCGCCATAGGTCATAACGTAAGACATAAAGCCCTGCGGAAGGAACTGCAGCATAAATGCCATGGTGGTCGGCGGGACATCATCGTTCGGATCAATGCTGCACAATACCTTGATTGCGCCCATGGTGCCGGTGATGCTGCCATCCTCGCCCTGCTTCTGAACGCCCTTGGAGGTCCAGAACGGAGCAGCCACGCCGAAGTACTCTGCTTCGTCCTGGTTGAACTGCGACAGCTGGAAGTAGTAGTAGTTCATCTGCGCAGTCGAGACATCGTAAGTATTGGTGACCTGGTTGCCCTGGTCGTCCACATACACGGCAGTCTTCTGGCTGTCGTACAGCAGCAGGCTGTTCTTGCCCTTGTTGTCGCCGCTCTGATAGGTGAAGTTCACCTTGCTTGCGTCAACCGGGTTGTTCTGCATATCGTACCAGTTGCCGCCATCCATTGCGGACACCAGGGTAACGCCGACGCCGCCGGAGGTGGTATCCAGGGTCGGGGTGCCGCCCACGTTGATGTAGACGGAATTGTTATTCTGGTCTACCACAACGCTGACCGGCATGGTCATTACCGGCTTGGTGCTGATTTCTTCGCCGCAGGCAGCACACTTGAAGGTGATGCCGGTGCATTCCCAGTCAATGGTAACGGGAGCGCCGGCAGAAATTTGTTTGGTTTCGCTGTCATAGAACAGCTGGGCGTTGCTGTAGTCAGCTTCCAGCTTGCCCTCGACCTTCTTCATTTCCCAGTTGAAGGTAGCAACAAAGTTGCCATCTGCATCCTTGGGCACGGCATGGCTCTGGCAGGGCAGGGCGGCAATGTCGTCGGTACGGGTGGTGGGTTCCTTGTATTCCTTCTTAACCGGGCTCTTGTCAGCGGGCACGCTGGCAGAGTAAACGGTCTTGCCGGCAACGCCGGGCTTTGCATCGGTGGTATCCTTGGTTACGGTGCCTTCTACCTTCTGGTAGGCATCGTCCTTTTCACAGGTATACACAGCGGTGTAAGCCCAGCCGTCATCGGTCTTGGTCCAGTAGCCGTCGGGGGTCTCTTTCCACTTATGGGTGTGGCCATCCTCCGGGTTGGTGTCATTCCAGTACCATTTCGGCTCGCCATAGGTATGGCCGTCTGCAGCGGCGCTGGCCGCAAAGGTATCGGAGTTTTCAGCAACGTAAGCCTGTGCGTAGCTGTCAGCCTGCTGCGCAATCACTTCATCATCGCTGTTGGTCATGGACTCCATCGCAGAGGTCATGCCGGAGCTGCCGGTAAAGGTAACGGCGGTCACAACGCCTGCGGCGTTCGTCTCATAGCCCAGGTCGGTAACGGCGCTGGACAGATGATACGTTTTGATGGTGGCAGCCATCACCGATGCCATCTCGTCCTTGTTCAGGCCATAGGCTTCGGTGTTGATCTTGCCGGCTGCGGCGTTGGCGTACATGGCATCGGCCAGTGCATTTTCCAACGCTGCAAGGCTCATGCCCGCCTTGCTCTGTGCAGTCGCTTCCAGCTTGGCATCGTCCTGCTCCAGTTCATGCACTTCGCCCTGGGCAGCCAGCGTTTGGGCTGTCTGCTTGATCAGGTCTGCGGTGCTGGTGAACTTGGGCAGGGACTGCACAGCGCTGGCCGCGCTTGCTGCGCTAGCTGCAACAGACTGCGCTACCGAAGAATCAATCTTGGTAGTTTCGGCTGCTGCGGGAAGCGCCACGCTCTGGGCAACCATGGCTGCTGCCAGCACGGATGCACCAAAACGCTGAAGGTTTTTCTTCATAGTTTTATCCTCCCTTAAGTGTTACTACTTTCCCCTTTTGTGTGAAAAGTGGTACGGCAGATGTGCGGCACTTTGCAGGTGTTGATTGCAAAACGCCTGGTTGTGCTCCCCTCGGTCTGGCGATCCCCTGCCGGGCTGCGGCCTGCTTTTGGGGCTTTTGGCCCCGGCACAGCGGCTGACAAAACGTTGTACCGGCTGCATGCCTTGGTCCCGCAAATGATAACCATTCCGACACATCTAGGTATATACATTATATCACAGTTGCCAGAATTTGCATAGTTAATTAGAGCGGTTTCTATGTAAATTTTTGTCCTTGAATCAACTGAAACCTGTTTTTCGCACATTATTTGCGCTGCGGTGCGGTGACCCTTTGGCGGTATTTATTAACATTTTTGAATGGTTTATTCCTGATTTTATCAAATGATTAAACATTTACCCCGATAATGTTCTTTGCAATCTCTTAATACAATCACCCGGTATTGTAATCGCGCATTTTTTGTCATTTCGGTTTGGCTTGTTGTTGAGAGATTTGGCAGAGATTGGAGGAAACTTGAAGGGAAAATTGGAGGTTGAGAATTGCCCATTATAAATTGTACTGTAGAGAGCGTTCCTGATCGTTCCGAAAACTTAGGGATAGATCACCCCTTGCCCCTTAACCGCGACCTGAAATACACCTTTCCAAGGTAGGGCGGTGTGATTGCCCCCTCCTGCTCCACTTTTTCAAAGTTCCGAATGGTGTCCTCTCCCCTATCTACAATTTCTGATGTTTTCATGATGCCTTCCTTGGTCTTCCACACCCGGCCTTTGCCCCCTCCCCGCCCCATAAGTCGTACACAACAAAAAGGCCCCTGCCTTAACAGCAGGAGCCTTGAAAGCTATATCACAAGCCGAAAATTACTTCTCGATCTTGGAAACAACGCCGGAACCAACGGTGTGGCCGCCCTCGCGGATCTCGCCAAGCCAGACGTTGAGCTGGTTGGTGGGGATGCTCTTGCAGAAGTTCTCGTAGGCGACGTCGACGGCCTCCCAGATGCGATGGACGGATTTGCCCGTGAGCGCGCAGGTGGCCACAACGGGGGCATAGCCCACGAAGGTCATGCGATCGGTGATCTTCTCGCGAACCTCGGCCTTGGCGTCGGGGCCCTCCACCAGGTCCCATTTGTTCAGCACGATGACCATGGCGCACTGACGGTCGGCGGCGAAACCGGCCACGCGCTGGTCCTGGTCGGTCAGGCCGATGGAGCCGTCGATGACCAGGATCGCCACGTCGGCGCGGTCGATGGCGCGCATGGCGCGCACGAAGCCGTAGTACTCCACGTCCTCGTCGATCTTGCTCTTCTGGCGCAGGCCGGCGGTGTCGACGATGGTGTAGCGCTGGCCGTCGTGCTCGATGACGGTGTCGATGGCGTCGCGCGTGGTGCCGGCGACGTTGGACACGATGGAGCGGTCATCCGAGGTCAGACGGTTGGTCAGCGAGGACTTGCCGGCGTTAGGACGGCCGATGATGGCGATGTTGATGCCGCCGTCCTCCTCCTCGTCGTCGGCCGTCTCGACCTTCTTCAGGTCCTCGACCACGGCGTCGAGCAGGTCGCCCGTGCCGTTGCCGTGCAGCGAGGAGACCGACCACGGATCGCCCAGGCCCAGCTGGTAGAACTCCCAGACCTGGTCCATGGTGTCGGGGTTATCCATTTTGTTCACCACCAGATACACCGGCTTGGAGGTCTTGCGCAGCACGCGCGCCACCTCCTCGTCGTCGGCGTTGATGCCGGTGCGGCCGTCGACGATGAACACGATGACGTCGGCCTCGTTCACACCGGCGAACGCCTGCGTGCGGATGGAGCTTTGGAACGCGTCGTCGTCGCCCATCTCGATACCGCCGGTGTCGACGAGCTTGAACTCGACGCCGTTCCAGTCGGCCTC
>OLSA01002935.1_pt1 | contig 12273 bp, 12 predicted proteins | sample 1672731 | NCBI WGS metagenome assembly OLSA01 (sample SAMEA3136718, study PRJEB25190) | human gut metagenome | biome: human gut; feature: human-associated habitat; material: faeces | place: Austria | collected 2013
TGGCACATTCTCGCGCCGAGCGCGGTCGCTTGCGACATATTTCTTCTTCGCGCGAGTGCGCATCCTGCGGAGCGTTTTTGTGTCATAGGACGAAGTTTCCTATGACACAAAAAACAGGTGTGGAGCCTATCGCATTCCCACACCTGTTCTGACTGTTCCTATTTTATTTTACCTTTTGTCCTTCTTAGCCACCCGCATTCCGGCACGGATCATGCGAAACATCCGCACTGCGGCCTTCTGATATAACATCACCGCATCTGTCATGGCTTCATCAAGCCCCATAGGTCCATCCACGGTAGTCATCAGTGAATCGATTCCATGTTCATAGATTGTCTCATAGCCTGGTCCCAGTGATCCACTTAAGCCGACAACAGGCACTCCTTTTCTGACGCACCGGTCACCGATTCCCTGCATCACCTTGCCAAAGCTGGACTGCCAGTCTGTCCGGCCTTCTCCAGTCACCACCAGATCTGCCCATTCAAGCCACCGGTCAAAATTCGTCATGTCCAGTACACAATCAATGCCAGAACGCATTTCTGCTCCCAGATAGATGAGAAGAGCCGCACCAAGCCCTCCTGCAGCCCCAGTTCCAGGAATCTGGTCCGGATCAGTCTGAAAAGTGTTGCGGATCACATCCCGGTAATGCTGCATTCCCGATTCTAACTGATCCAGAATCTCAGGTGTTCCTCCTTTTTGCTTTCCAAAGGTATAAGTAGCACCATTTTCCCCACATAACGGATTCGTCACATCACACATCACTGTGATCTTCGCCTGTCTGATCAGCGGTGTCAGTCCAGAAATATCGATACGCTCCACCAGCTCTAGATTTTCACCGATTCCCTCCAATTCCTGTCCATCACAATCCAGGAAACGGACACCAAGGGCTGATGCCATTCCCATTCCTCCATCATTGGTTGCCGAACCACCAATGGCAATACGGATATCCCGGAAGCCTCTCTGAAGCGCATCCATCAAAAGCTGTCCTGTCCCATAGGTAGAAGTTTTCCGCGGATCACGTTCTGCTTCCATCACAAGCGGAAGCCCGGATGCCTGGGCCATCTCAATCACCGCCGTACCACCAACACATCCATAATAAGCCGTGATTTCCCGTCCAAGCGGATCCTGCACCTGACAGGAAAGCTTCTCCCCATGGCACGCCTGCACAACAGCGTCTATGGTTCCCTCTCCTCCATCCGCCACTGGAATCCCCTGGCATTCGCAGGAGCCAAAAACCTCCTCTGCTGCTTTCTTTAGATATTGAATCGTCTGGGCGCTGGTTAATGATCCTTTAAAAGAATCGGATACGAATAAAAGCTTCATCCGGTTTTCTCCTTTTTTCTTCTATGAAAGTCCAGGCAGAAATCCACTGCACAAAACTAAGATACATAATACCACAATTTTCCCCAAAAAGAAAGAACCTGGACATCCAGGTTCTCTCTTCATCTTCTCAATCATTAAAGTTAAACTGCCGCTAATGTCTCGCCTAATTTTCTGCAGTTCTCCAGGGCTTCTTCATCTGGAGTATTATTGGCGATCACGCCTTCTCCTCCTGCGACTGTTGCACCGGCAGCTTCCATGCGGGATGCCCATTCTCTCATCCAGTCGCCATCGCCCCAGTCATAGGAGCCGAACAGACCGATAGTCTTGCCAGCTGCGAATTTTTCTACTTCTTCTACAAATGGCTCCATGTCGCCTTCTTCTAACTGTTCAGATCCCATAGCCGGACAACCCAATGCAAACGCTTTTGCGTCTTTTAATACATCTGCGGATGCACTTGCAACGTCAAGAACGTTTGCGTGGCCACCTGCTGCATGGATTCCCTCTGCAACTGCACCAGCCATCATCTCAGTATTACCTGTGCCGCTCCAGTAAATTACATAAATATCGCTCATAATGATTACTCCTCCTTAAATGAATTTTTTATTTATGATACCGCTACCAGATGGAGCGGATATCCTGCGATCACTTCTCCCATGGCCTGATCCTTTGCTGCATCATAGGCTGCAAATACTGCCCTGGCTCTCTCAACATTGTGGTACACCTTCCAGTACCGTTCCATAAGACAATTTTGTCCACCGAACTTAATAAAGTCTTCCACATCTTCCACCGGATATTCCAGTATGATACCCAGTTCATGTGGGAAATCTGCTTGTTTCTCCGCATATTTTTCATAACGCTGACGTAATTTACGGAGTACCGCAGAAACGCTGACATCCAAATATCCCATTTTATTCAAAAATTCGCGGTTTTCCTGTTTGTTCAAATGTTTTTCCAGCCGGTCATACCGGTAAAACAACAGCAATTCCTTGTTCTTCCCTATATAAAGAGGAATGCAGCTGACCGCCGTTCCTTTTAGAGATCTCCAGATCCGGTTCCAGGTACCTGGTCTGGCGTTCATGGCATTGGATGCCTTTACATTTTTTAACACCGGGCCACAATGAAATGCCACCCGGAATTTTAATTCGGTCTCTATATTGCACTGATCTAAAAATCTCATCATATCTTCCGCTGACATGGCACTTCTCCTTTTCCTTCTCTTTATATGAAGTTTTTTGTGTCATAGGACGAAGTTTCCTATGGCACAAGAAACCGCCCTTACTATGCGGGATAAGAGCGGCCTTGTAGGAGTCATCACCTCCACGGGTCAGATGGAGGATTTAAAATGTATAGAATATTCACATGAGTTAGAATCAACTAACTGAGTATATGTTAGCATAAACTAACTTTTTCGTCAACCTTTTTTTTCGTCCTATTTTCTCAATAAAAGGGTTTTCTCTTTTTTAACATTATGCTACACTAAGTGAGAGATTATACGTCATGAATAATCGTAACGATTCAGTACCTTCATAGTTACGATTATTCTATAAAAAATACACAGGGGGATTCATCCATGTCAAAAATTGGATTTGATAATCAGAAATACTTAACGATGCAGTCAGAACACATCAAAGAACGAATCAGCCAGTTTGGCGATAAACTGTACCTGGAATTCGGCGGTAAATTATTTGACGATTACCACGCATCACGTGTACTTCCAGGCTTTGCGCCGGACAGCAAGCTCCAGATGCTGATGCAGCTTTCCGACCAGGCTGAGATCGTCATTGTCATCAACGCCGCTGATATCGAGAAAAATAAAGTCCGCTATGACCTCGGTATCACTTACGATGTCGATGTGCTCCGTCTGATCCAGTCTTTCCGCGATAAAGGACTGTTCGTCGGAAGCGTTGTCATCACCCAGTACTCTGGACAGCACGCTGCTGACACCTTCAAGGCTAAATTAGAGCATATGGGAATCAAGGTATATCGCCACTACCGCATTGATGGCTACCCAAATAATGTAAAACATATCGTTAGCGATGACGGCTTTGGCAAGAATGACTATATTGAAACCTCCAGACCACTGGTCATTGTCACTGCACCAGGACCTGGTAGTGGAAAAATGGCTACCTGCCTTTCCCAGTTATATCATGAAAACAAGAGAAATATCAAAGCCGGTTACGCTAAATTCGAGACCTTCCCGATCTGGAACCTCCCATTAAAACATCCGGTAAATTTAGCTTATGAAGCTGCCACTGCCGATTTAAACGATGTAAATATGATCGACCCATTCCATTTAGAGGCTTATGGAGAGACAACGGTCAATTATAACCGCGATGTGGAGATTTTCCCTGTCTTAAGTGCCATTTTCGAGGGTATTTACGGCTCCTGCCCTTACAAGTCCCCGACCGATATGGGTGTCAATATGGCTGGCAACTGCATTTTCGATGACGCGGCATGCCAGGAGGCGTCCCGTCAGGAGATCATCCGCCGTTACTATCACGCGTTAAACCGTATGGTAACTGGAGACAGCTCCGAAGAAGAAGTTTACAAGATCGAACTGCTGATGAAACAGGCTAAGATCACTGTTGACGACCGCAAAGTCGTTGGTATTGCCAACGTGAAAGCAGCTGCCACCCAGGCTCCTGCTGCTGCTCTGGAACTTCCAGATGGCCGTATTGTAACCGGAAAGACCGGCTCCCTCTTAGGTGCTTCCGCTGCTGTATTATTAAATGCAGTCAAAGCCCTGGGCGGAATTCCAGATGAGAAGCACCTGATCGCTCCTTCCGCCATTGAGCCAATCCAGAAATTAAAAGTTAACTATTTAGGAAGCAAGAACCCACGCCTTCACACCGACGAGGTTCTGATCGCCCTGTCCATGTGCGCTGCCACCGATCCAGACGCCCAGAAAGCTCTGGATCAGTTATCCAAATTAAAAGGCTGTCAGGCTCATACCTCTGTCATCCTCTCCCGTGTGGATATCCGCACCTTTAAAACCTTAGGTGTTGAACTGACTTCTGAGCCAATTTACGAGCACCAGAAACTTTATCACTAATCTGTCCAGAAGACCAGGGGCATCTATTGTCTCTGGTCTTACATATATTTCTATCATGTAAGAAGGAGGATTTCATTATGACAAATGCAGTAATTGAAACTCTTATGACACGAAGAAGCGTCCGTGCTTTCCAGGAAAAAGAAATTCCAGCAGACCAGTTACATGCCATCTTAGAAGCAGCCCGCTTCGCTCCAAGCGGTATGGGACGTCAGACCTGGAAATTCACCGCAGTCACCAACCGCGACAAGATCCAGAAATTAGCCGCAGCCATCAGCAAAGAATTAGGCCGTGAAGGCTATAATATGTACCAGCCAGAAGTTCTGATCATTCCATCCAACGATGTAGAAAGCAAATTTGGCAAAGAGGATAACGCCTGCGCCTTAGAGAACATCTTCCTCGCAGCATGGTCCTTCGGCATCGGTTCCGTCTGGATCAACCAGCTCCAGGGCATCTGCGACCGCCCAGCCATCCGCGAGATCCTGGATTCCTTCGGAATTCCGAAAAATCACGTAGTTTACGGCATGGCAGCACTTGGTTATCCGGCACAGGAGCCGAAGAAGGATGTGGAGAAGATTGGGGAAGTGGCAATTGTTGAGTAATTGCCTTCTCTCTGCAAACATCTGAGATTAGAAAAGGCAGGTGGAATAGAATTGCAAGTTCTATTCCATCTGCCTTTATTTTTATAAAATTACTCACTTAATTCTAAGCTTTCTTCCGGTTCTTCATCAGAACAGATCCCACAATACATACAACCAGAAAAATAAAGAACCAACAGATCGGGGAAGTATAAAATCTGGAGAAATTACCTCCTCCCAATTTTACCGCTCTTCTGAACTGCTCCTCAAACATTCCGCCAAGAATCAGTCCCAATACCACCGGCGCAATCGGGTACTCATGTTTCTTAAGAAAGTATCCCAAAAGTCCCATCACTAAAGCTGTTCCAAGGAAATAGACCCCCTTAGAAACAGACGAACCAGCCAGGGCATAAGGTCCCAGGAAAGACAACACTAAAATCACCGGCATCAACACCTTCTGGGAAATCAACAGGATTCTTGGATAAAACCGAACGCCAGCCAGCTGAAATACTCCCATAAAAATATTGGAGATTAGCAATGTAATAAAGATAGAGTACACCAATGGCATATTCGTGGAGAACAGTGCAAAACCAGGTGTTACGCCATTGATCATCAATGCTCCGATCAGAACTGCTGTAGCCGCATCTCCAGGGATTCCAAGGCTTAAAGCCGGAATCAATGCACCGCCAGTTACTGCATTATTAGCTACCTCTGGTGCAAACACACCTTCCAGACAACCAGTACCAGGCATATCCATTTTACCTTTGCTGCGACTGCAGATTCCAGACGCTGCATTCCGGCTCATAAATACCGCAATAGAAGCACCGGTTCCTGGAATTGCGCCAATCAGCGTACCAATTCCAAGGGAAGACAGAATAATTTTCCACATGGAAGCAATCTTCTTAAAAGGTGGAAACACTTTACCAATATCCCGGCACACATCTGTATTCTGTGGTTTTCTGAAATTATCCAGTTCCACAAATACCTGACTGACGCCGTACAGACCAATCAATGTCGAGGTCATATCCAAACCATTGGCAATTGGCGTCTTACCCAGCACCGATGCAAATGGAATCCGGACAGAGCCAGACATGGGGTCCGGTCCTAAGAAAGCAAATACAAATCCCAAAGCCCCCATCAGCAGACCCTTTAACAGGTTGTTGCCGGAAACTGCAGCAATGATCACGATACCAACTAAAGCCAGTGTACATTTTTCAGCCGGTCCAAATGCCAGCGTCATCTTTGCTACCATCGGGCTGAAAAAGATCAAGAAAATCTCAGAGCCAAGTCCTCCGATCATAGAAGCCACCACGGCTCCTCCAAGAGCCTGGCCAGCCAATCCCTTTTTTGTCATCAATTGACCATCTTCCGCTGTTGCAATGGCGTTGGGATTTCCTGGAATTCCAAGAAGAATCGCCGGGATAGATGCGCCACATACAGCTCCGCAGTACACCGCCAGCAAAAGTCCAATTCCGGTAGCCGTATCCAGCTGATAAGAAATCGGAATCACAAGTGCGATTCCCATAGTCGCTGTCAGTCCTGGCAGCGCTCCTAAAATAATTCCCAGAGAAGCTCCGAAAGCACACCATAGAAAGGTAGACAGATGGGCAACCAATGAGACTCCCTGCATAAATTCGCTCATAATGACCTCCTCTAAATATCCAGGATACCTGGAGCCAGGTTTACACTGAAGAACTGTTTAAACACAATGTATAGAAGCAATACCGTCGTCAACGTCAGGATTCCTGCAGAAGAAGCCCGATTCAATCCCTTTGCTTTCATAGATTTGCACAGTGTTTTATTAACAAGAACTGCTGCCAGTATCACAAATACAGCAGAAATAGCTGCTTCAAAAGTCGCCACCGTAAAAATTGACGGAAGCACACCATCCCTTCCAAGACTCATCAAAGTCTTTGTGATAGTTCTCATAATTATAAAAAGCACCGTAGTTATTACAATGGTAATGGCTCCACCACCCAATAATTCCTTGGTATTCCGCTTTTCACCTACAGTCGCGTAAATATACTCCAAGCCATATAACAGAATTGTTGATAAAATAATAAATCCAATATGACGGATCAACAGAACGTAAAGCACAGACATCACCAGTGTGATAAAAAAGAGTTTTTTTGTTCCCGGATCCATTGGTTCTCCATCTGGCTTTTCTTTTAATGTCAGATAAAGAAATCCTAAAAACATAAACAATGCCATAAATGCCGGAAGTATTTTTCCACCAGGATCGCCGCCGATTGCATCGGCGGCTAAGATCGTATCCTCACTCATGATCACATAAACAAAATAGAGGGCAGATAATACAGTCATGATTGCTGGCATTAAATTGAATTTCTGCTTCATTTGTTCCCCTTCACATCTTTTTTGACATAATCGGCACTTTCCTACTCTGCGTACTCACCCTTTGCCAGACCAGTTGCCTGAATAATTGGTTTCATAGTGTCTACCATTTCCTGGTTATATTTCTCGAAATCACCAAGTTTAGAATATGCGTCTAACAGTCCCTGCTCTTTCATATAATTCTGGAAATCATCAGAATTGTATGCTTTTTCAATCACATCAGCCAGGTACTCCTTTACATTATCCGGAGTTCCCTGTGGCGCGCAGATACCGCGGAAGCAGCCTCCAGGTACTACCAGATCACCATAACCTGCATCTTCCAGGTTTGGAAGATCCTTTAACTCATCCAGTGCGGAATGTCCATCACCAAAGAATACTAAAGGTCTTAATCCATCTGCATTCGCTAAAACCTCAGACTGGGAGAAAATACCAGCGTCACAATGTCCGCCTAAAACTGCTGGGATCAACTCTGCGCCACCGTTAAAAGAAACAACGTTAAATGGAGCATCTAAGGCATTATTCAAACCGTAAGCAACAACACCAGTCGTCGCAGTTGCACCAGCATTTCCAAGGGTAATCTGTCCCTTATTTGCTTTTGCTGCATCTACCAGATCTTCAAATGTCTGATAAGGAGAATCTGCATTCACTGCCAGAACAAATGGTTCCATAGTCAGGCCAGAGATAAAATCCAGTTTCTTAAATCCGTCAGTATAACCAGTCATGGTTCCACATACAACATAAGTTCCATACATCAGAAGTGTATATCCATCTGCCTCAGAATCGATTACCTGGTTAGTTCCAGTACCAGTAGAACCGCCAGTTACATTTTCTACAATAATATTATTGTTCTTGGAAACCGTCTTCATGGCCTCCACCAGCTGACGAGCCTGTGTATCAGTTCCACCGCCTGCACCCTGTGGAACAATCAGTGTGATGGTTTTCTCTGGATCCGGGAATGTAGCCTCTTTCTTGCTACTGCATCCCACAAGGGAAGTCACACATAATGCTGCTGCCATAACTGCTGCCAATGCTCTTTTTCTCATAACTTAAATGCCTCCTGGTTTTTTTATATTTTAAATTTATTTGCTACTGATTCAATATGTATTTCTCGATTGCGATCGCCACGCCGTCCTTGTCAAATGGTGCTGTGACAAAATCCGCTTCTTCTTTCAGCCATTCCGGTGCATTGCCCATGGCTATCCCAACACCCGATGCCTTGATTGCATCCGCATCCAAAACCGAATCTCCAATACTCATTACCTGTTCCATAGTCAGATTCAGTTTTTCCAAGAGTTTTCGGATGCCTCTAGTTCGGTCAAGACCTTTCGGGAAAAACTGCATATTCTCACCTACTGGATCCGTAATATGAGCAATACCAGAATTCTCTACTTCATCGTAAATCTTCTGCTGAAGTTCTTTGGGAATCCCATACATATTGACCTTCTCTACACCAATTCCATGTTCCAGGAAATATTCGGATGGTTTTTCCACCGCAATCTCCCGTTTTTCTTCAAAGAACCATACATGGTGAGGCGGAACCGGATAACGCTCCAGATGATCATCAATGGATTTTTCCATGTAAATTTTTCCATTGGCAGCAATCTCTGTGTAGATATTTTTTCCTTCAAATACCTGGCACATTGCCGCTCCGTCTTCTGGTGACAGGATCTCCTGATGTATGATCTCCCCTGTGTTATGATCCACAACTCTTGTCCCAGCAGATGTGATATAATAATGAATTCTTTCATCTGCTTCAATCTGCGGCGGCTGCATATCCTCTGATCTGCCTGTGGAAGGAATGATCTGGATTCCCTTATCCAGCGCTTTCCGGATGGCATACATATTTCTCATGGAAATGAATACCTGATCCTTTTGAAGAGTAGTTCCGTCAAAATCCAAAAGAATTGCCTTAATTTCCGGTTTTCTCTCAATCCGATGAGGATAAAAATTCAACATATCATTATAAAAAGATGCCTTCGGTGCCGATAAATAAAACTCTGGCTGTTCTTTTAAAAACTGATCTGCCAGCCGCACCTTTTCTTTCACCAGTTTCTTCTCTTCCTGTTCTGGAATGTATTGCATATACGCAACGGTAATATGATAGGTATATTCCTCATGTCCTGGTAGGCGAAATCCTAAAGCATCTGCCACTGCATCACGATATGCTCTTAATTTCTGATCCTCCTTTTCATCACTTGGTTTTAAACAAACCCTTACATCATGATCATCGATGCTTAAATGATCAAAACGCATATGAATCTCTTCTGGAACCGGAACCTGTTTCACCCGGTCTTCAAAATACTGATCCACCAGTTTCATGGAATCTTTCCGATCTAAAAGCGGCGGCCAGAATCCATCTTCTCTCACCTTGTCATTCATTCCCCGGATCACGGTCATGTGATAACTGTCTTCAGGAAGGAAAATGAAAAACTTTGCTAATTTCTCACAATCCAGCATCACATGCACCTGATGAATCACATCATATGCTGGATTATCCTTCTCTACATCAGCGATGACTGTATTCCCCGGATAATAAAGAGGCTTTCCTCCCTGGTCAAATTTCAGTCCTATCTGCAATCCATATCTCATATCTGCCTCCATCTTTTTATTTTATCAGCCAGAAATTGCACTGATACGTTCATCCTTCATCCATTCATAAACCAGATTTCTTCTTTCCAGTTCAGTAGGAAAAAGCAATGTCAATTCAATTTTTGCTTCTCCTTGTTCTTTTCCTCTGGTCATTTTCATATCCAGTTCTCGGATATTTTCTTTTGTAAAATTCTCCCTCAATTCTTCCAACACATGTTCACTGTCTGTTGTATTCATTTTTATCACACCACGATATGGTTCCATGGATAAAAATGTCACCTTATGGAGAATAATCTGAATGACCACCACCAGGATACCAGAACAGATTCCCACAAAATAAGAACCAGCCCCAATCGCCATTCCAACGCCTGCCGTCGCCCAGATTCCTGCCGCCGTTGTCAGTCCACTTATGGAATTCTTCTTAATAAAAATTGTTCCTGCTCCTAAAAAGCCAACTCCAGATACAATCTGAGCCGCTACTCTCGATGCGTCATAATCAGAAATATCTGTAAAGCTATACTTTGACACAACCATCATCAATGCAGCCCCCATACACACAATGGCATGAGTTCGCAGTCCTGCACTTTTTTCCCTGTTTTTTCTCTCATATCCAATCATACAGCCAATCAATGCGGCAATAATAATGCGGATGACCAACTCTCCTTGCTGACATAGCTCATATATCTTCACACCTATCTCCTCCGTTTCAAGCATTGCTTAAATCTGTGTTCTCCAGGTTGGTGTTTTAGGAAGAATTTTCTCAAACTGATCAATGACCTGTCTTTCATGCTCACCCGCATACTGACCATTTAAAAACCAATCCAATGTCTGTACATAAAACTGTTTCCAGGATTCTGTCTCTTTTAATGGACAGATCGGATAAAATAAAATACCATTTTTCTTTGCTGCCTGTCCATCTCCAGGTGCGTCTCCAATCATCAGGCAATGAGACGCTTCATAAGACTGTTTTACTTTTTCAATACACTGCGCCTTACTTCCAACTTCCTGACCACATATAGCGGATACTAATGGCAATAGACCATGTTCACTCCACTCTCTCATCAGCGCCTTTGTAGCAGTTGCAGATACGATCACGATGTCCGCATACTCAGCAAGTTTCTCCAGACTCTCCCTGACATAAGGAAAAGGCGGAACTCCCCGCACCATATCGCTGATCCTCTGATTGCAGTCCAGACTCCAGTTTAAAATCTTCCTATACTCTGGATCATCCTTATGCTTCTCTAAAGACTGATTATTTAGCGGCTCCCCGCTTTGAATCCATTTTTTCAATACACTGCCATCCGGCATAGAAAATCCAGTCAACCTTTTTACTTCTTCCCGGCTTCCTGTCAGGTCTAATACTTTATCCAATGCCAGAAAACGATTGATTCCCCGATAGACCGAATACAAATTCACAAACTCCCACGCTTCCCTGGCATATCTGGACACTGCCTGTAAATCCCAGTCATTGACCGTTGCCGGGCAAAAGCACTCTTTATGCTTTACTTCCATCACATCAAAAGCACAGCCATCAGAATCAATGCAGACTAAAAATGAATGTTTCGGAACAAAATTCTCTAATGTTTTCTCCATAGATTCTCCTCTTGTAAAAATTAACTATTTTTTTATCACATTTCTTTTTCCTTTGTGCATTTTCATTATATTTCATTAATTTACACGTGTCAATAATTATTTTAAAATTTGCAAAAATATTTTTAACGTTTTATTCTTATCTCTCTTGCTTTTTCCATATCCTTTCATTATAATTAACATAATAGTTTGAGAACGAAAGGAATTCATTTTATGCCAACCATAAAGGATATTGCCCTTGCTGCAGGTGTATCCCATGCAACCGTGTCAAATGTCTTGAATAAAAAGGGAAACGTGAGCAGTGAAAAAATTCGATTGGTCGAAGAAGCAGCCAAAGCCCTTGGATACCGGATCGATGAACAGGCCAGTCTCTTAAGGAAAGGGGTTACCCGTACCGTGGCCCTGATTCTTCCTGATATCCAGAAAGCCAAATACAGCGATTTATATGTCGGAATATTAAATGAACTGGAGAAACATAATTATTCTATCCGCTTATTTTTAACTGAAAATATACCCCATAAAGAGCAGACTGCTATCAACTGTGCCATTGCAGCCAAAACCTGTGCCATCGTAACGGTCACCTGCATGGAAAATGCAGAAAAGTTTTACCATATTCCAAGCCTGGAGCAGACTCCAATCTTATTTTTATTAAGAGAATCCGGTTCTGTTTCTTTCCCATGCTTTTCTTTCGACTATGCAAAAGCAGGAGAACTCCTTGCTGGTCATGCGAAAGCAGATGGTGTTACAAAACCTTTGATTTTTATAGGAAATACCTCCTATTCTACACACACGGAT
>OLSA01002951.1_pt1 | contig 12215 bp, 11 predicted proteins | sample 1672731 | NCBI WGS metagenome assembly OLSA01 (sample SAMEA3136718, study PRJEB25190) | human gut metagenome | biome: human gut; feature: human-associated habitat; material: faeces | place: Austria | collected 2013
TTATTTAAAAATAGCAGACAGAAGTGTATAATAGTAGAATAATACGTAGATTTTACAGACAATACAAACTGACAGTGTATTAAACAGGAGGTAATATCATGCCCAAGAAACCGGTCATTGATAAGGAGTTATTTAAAAGAAGTGTATTATATAATGTAAAGACCCTATACAGAAAGACATTAGAGGAAGCCACAGACCAGCAGATATTCCAGGCAGTATCTTATGCTGTGAAGGATATGATCGTGGATAACTGGATTAAGACTCAGGAAAATTATGAGAAGAAAGATCCAAAGATTGTATATTATATGTCCATGGAGTTCCTGATGGGACGTGCGCTTGGCAATAATATGATCAATCTTATGGCATATAAGGAATTTTCAGAAGCTCTTGAAGAGCTGGGACTGGATATCAATGTAATTGAAGATCAGGAGCCGGATGCAGCGCTTGGCAATGGTGGTCTGGGCAGACTGGCAGCCTGCTTCCTTGACTCTCTGGCAACACTTGGCTATGCAGCATATGGCTGTGGTATCCGTTATCATTATGGTATGTTCAAGCAGGAGATTCGTGACGGCTATCAGATTGAAGCACCGGATGACTGGCTTCGTGATGGCAACCCATTTGAACTGAGAAGACCTGAATACACCAAGATCATCAAGTTTGGCGGACATGTATGCACAAGAGAAGAGAATGGCAGACTTTATTTCTATCAGGAAGACTATCAGTCAGTTAAGGCTGTCCCTTATGACCTGCCTATCGTAGGTTATGGCAATGATGTAGTGAATACTCTTAGAATCTGGGATGCACAGCCTATGGACTGCTTCAGTCTGGATTCCTTTGATAAAGGTGATTACCAGAAGGCTGTAGAGCAGGAGAACCTGGCAAAGAATATCTGTGAGGTGCTCTATCCAAATGACAACCACTATGCAGGAAAGGAATTGCGTTTAAAACAGCAGTATTTCTTTATTTCTGCAAGTGTACAGAGAGCAGTTGCAAAATACAAACAGAACCATGATGATATCCGCAAGTTCTATGAAAAGAATGTATTCCAGTTAAATGATACCCATCCGACTGTGGCAGTACCGGAGCTGATGCGTATCCTTCTGGATGAAGAGGGCTTAAGCTGGGATGAGGCATGGGAAGTAACCACCAGGACATGTGCTTATACCAACCATACGATCATGGCTGAAGCATTGGAGAAATGGCCGATCGACTTATTCTCCAGACTGCTTCCTCGTGTATACCAGATCGTAGAGGAGATCAACCGCCGGTTTACGGAGCAGATCCGTCAGATGTATCCGGGCGATGAGCATAAGGTATCCAGAATGGCGATCCTGTATGATGGACAGGTCCGCATGGCATATATGGCCATCGTCGGCAGCTTTTCTGTTAACGGTGTTGCAAAACTGCACACTGAGATCTTAAAGAACCAGGAATTAAAGCATTTCTATCAGATGATGCCGCAGAAGTTTAATAACAAGACAAACGGTATCACCCAGAGAAGATTCCTGCTTCATGCAAACCCACTGCTGGCTTCCTGGGTAACTGAGAAGATCGGCACAGATGCGTGGATCACAGATCTTCCACAGATCGCAGGCTTAAAGAAATGGGTAGATGATGAGAAAGCACAGAAGGAATTCCGGGAGATCAAGTACCAGAACAAGGTGCGTCTGGCCAAATACATCAAGGAGCACAACGGTATCGATGTAGATCCAAATTCCATCTTCGATGTACAGGTAAAACGTCTCCATGAGTATAAGCGGCAGCTGATGAACATCCTTCATGTGATGTATCTGTACAATAAATTAAAGGACAATCCAAATCTGGATATGGTTCCGAGAACCTTTATCTTCGGAGCGAAAGCGGCAGCAGGCTACCGCCGCGCGAAGCTGACCATCAAGCTGATCAACTCTGTGGCTGATGTGGTCAACAACGATCCGGAGATCCAGGGCAAGTTAAAGGTGGTATTTATCGAGGATTACCGTGTTTCCAATGCGGAGATCATTTTTGCCGCAGCGGATGTCAGCGAACAGATTTCCACCGCAAGTAAAGAGGCTTCCGGTACCGGTAACATGAAGTTTATGTTAAACGGCGCATTGACTCTGGGCACGATGGACGGTGCCAATGTGGAGATTGTCGAAGAGGTTGGTGCGGAGAATGCGTTCATCTTTGGTATGTCTGCCCAGGAGGTTATCAACTACGAGCAGAACGGCGGTTATTATCCAATGGACATCTTCAACAATGATCCAGAGATCCGCAGGGTACTGATGCAGCTGGTGAATGGTTATTATTCTCCAAAGAATCCAGAGCTCTTCCGTGAGATCTACGATTCCCTTCTGAATACCAACTCCAGTGACCGGGCAGATACTTACTTCATTCTGAAGGATTTCCGTTCCTATGCAGAGGCTCAGGAGAAGGTCGACAAGGCTTACAGAGACCGGGCATGGTGGACTAAGGCAGCGATGTTAAATGTGGCCTGCTCCGGTAAGTTCACTTCTGACCGTACCATTCAGGAATATGTGGATGATATCTGGCATCTGGATAAGATCACGGTAGAGGTACAGTAAATTTGGATTAGGACGAAGTTTCCTATGACATAAGAAGATCCCTTCCTTTCATACACTAGGGTGAAAGGAGGGGATTTTTTGTATTTTCGTGTGATCTGGAAATGGATCGGTCCGGCCCTTCTGATCCCGTATTTTATGACTTTGTTCTGGGGTGGGGACTGGAATGGAACATGGAGTGAAATGGTTTTGGACAGCCAGAGGTTAGAGGCTTTTCACAGTTCGGATGGTGATGAAACCGCAGCCTCGGTGGAGTTTCATAAGTCCTGGGGGCGGGTGTATTTAGATAAGGAAGAGAAACATTATGTGGATGGAGAGACGTATTTGATCGGCGTGGTCGTATGCCAGATGGATCCCCAGTGTGAGATGGAAGCGTTAAAAGCCCAGGCAGTTCTGGGGAGAACCTTTCTGTATAAAAAAATGGATCGGGATGGAAGGGTGAATCAGAGCGAACTGGGAATTTCCCTGGATCGGCAGAGCCAGTTGGAGGAAATATGGGGAAAGGATGGATTTGCTATCGCTTATGAGCGGGTGAGGCAGGCGGTAGAAGAAACCGCAGGGCAGATATTAACGTATGAGGGAGTACCAGTGGAACCATTTTTCCACAAGATCAGTGCCGGAGTGACAAGAGCGGGAGAAGAGCCGTACCTGGTGTCCGTGGACAGCAAATGGGATATGGAGGCGGAAGGGTACGAAGCAGTTCGGGAGTGGAAGGAGGAAACTTATGGAGAGATTCAGATGATCAGCCGGGATGAGGCCGGGTATGTGGAGGAGATCCAGATCGGTGGACAGGTGTATACGGGTGATGAAGCAATGGAGCTGCTTCAGCTGCCAAGCCCCGCATTTACCATTTCCCACCTAGAAGGCGGGCGGGTGGAAGCAGTCTGTCATGGGGTGGGACATGGGATTGGGCTCAGCCAGTATGGGGCAGAAAAACTGGCGGAGGAAGGTTACGGGGCGGAGGCGATTCTTGGTTATTATTTTAAAAATGTAGAAGTTATTTCGTTAGACCGTGTATAAGTTTTTGTCACCGGGTAACAATATTACCGAGGTGATAAGGGTGAAAGATAAATTCAATCAGTTATTTCAGGACAAATTATTTCTTGTAATGCTGGTACTTGGCCTGCTGACTATTGTTGCCGCGGCAGGCGCCATTACGATCCAGAGAGGAAATACGCCAGGGGAGAATCCGTATATGCAGATGGAAGAACCCGGAAAATTGATGGCGGAGGAGACACAGGAAGAGAAGGAGCCCATGATCGAGATCGTGGAGCAGACCGTGGGAGCGGGTGAGGAAGCCGGTGGGACAGAGGGCAGTCAGACGGTCCAGAATAGCCGCAAGGATGCCCAGACGAAGGGATCTGAGGATCCATATGTGGCAGCCGGAACCGGTAAAGACGCCGCAACCCCGCTGGTACTGGATTTTTCCGACGCCAGCACCCTGGGGTGGCCGGTACGGGGCAATATTCTGCTGGATTACAGCATGGACACCACCACCTATTTTCCAACCTTAGACCAGTATCAGTGCAATCCTGCTGTCGTGATCCAGGCCAGTATCAGTGAACCGGTGGAGACACCGGCTCCGGCCAGAGTGGTCTCGGTTTCTTCGGATGAAGAACTGGGGAATTACGTGGTGCTGGATCTGGGAAATGATTATGTGGCTACCTGTGGTCAGTTAAAGGACATCCAGGTCATGGAAAATGAGTACCTGGAGGCTGGACAGGTCTTAGGCTATGTGGCAGAGCCAACAAAATATTACAGTGTGGAAGGCAGCAATGTGTATTTTAAATTGATGCATGATGGAAAGGCTGTGGATCCGGTGGGATATTTTCAGTAGGCGCTGTGGCTGGATTTGAAAAATTACGGGGAATCTCTCTTGGGGCGAGAAAGCGTGCCGGGGGAGATTTTTCAATGTCTTTTGGAGAATTCGGGCGTTTTTAATAAAAATCTAATAAATTGTTCACAGGGAGGTCAGAGTTTTTTTGTATCATATTTTAAGAAAGGCCAGGATTTCCTGAAAGGATAATTCCGCATGATATGGCAGTGACAGAAGATTTTGTCGAGACTACTTTACTACATAAAGGAGCAAAAGATGAATATTTTATTTTTTTTGACCCCCAAAAGCGATGTTGCGTTTCTTTACGATGATGAGACCTTAAGGCAGGCCCTGGAAAAGATGGAGTATCATAAGTATTCCGCTGTTCCGGTGATCAGCCGGTCTGGTAAATACATTGGAACCATTACAGAGGGTGATATGCTGTGGGGAATTAAGAACCAGTATGATTTGAGCCTGCGGGATTCAGAGCATATTTCTGTGTCAGCGATCAAGAGAAGATCGGATAACCGCCCCGTGTATGTCAATGCCACCATGGAAGACTTGATTGACAAAGCGTTGAACCAGAACTTTGTGCCGGTGGTGGATGATCAGAAGAATTTTATCGGGATCATCACCAGAAAAGATATTATCAGTTATTGCTACGGAAGGCTCTGTGAGGCGGAACGGTCATGAATTTCCAGGAGATCGAACGGTACGAGGCAGCTGGAAGAGCCGCATTAAAGGAATATGGAATGGAGCAGTGGAGGTTTGAACTGCTCCATTGTTCAGAAAATGCTACATTTCTGGTGACAGAGCCGGAACATGAAAAGGACGGACTGGCTGCTGGAGCCGGTTGGGTTAGTGATGCCAGAAAAAGGGTGATGCGGGTGGCAAGACCCGGGTACCATACACAGGAGGAACTGGAGAGTGAGATCCGGTGGGTGGAGAAGATCTGGGAAGAGAAGGTGGTTCCCGTGGCGAGGCCGGTGAGAAACCGGTGCGGGGATGGAGTGACAGTAGCTGCATCGTTCTCCTGCGTTATGTTCGAGTTCATACCGGGTCACGCACCTGATCCAAAGCACGATGTCTGCGCCCTGGACGATTTCCGGGAGATCGGCAGAATGGCGGCAAAGCTGCATGAGCAAGTGATCTGCTGGCCGGAGGCAGAAAAATTATGCCGCCCCCAGTGGGATTATGAACATATGCTGGGAGCTAAGGGACTGTTCGGAGACTGGCGGTTGTGCCGGGAACTGGATGAAGCTGGTTTTCAGATCATCGAGCGTGTCTGTGAAAAAATCCGGAAAAATCTGGTCCATTATGGAAAAAAAAGGGAGAATTATGGACTGATCCATTCGGATCTGCGCGCAGCTAATTTATTAAAGGATGAACATTGTATACATGCTATCGATTTTGATGACAGTGGTTTTGGGTGGTTTTTATATGACGCCGCCGCCGCTATCAGCTTCGTAGAATACGATAAAAGAGCCGGAGAATGGCTGAGCTCCTGGGTAAACGGTTACCGCGAGGTACGTCCATTATCGCCAGAAGAAGCGTATCTGATTCCGACCTTTGTTATGGCCCGGCGAATCCAGCTGATGGCATGGATCACCAGCCACGATGATTCTGACCCGGTGAAGGTGTATTACAGGGGATTTGCAGGGGAAACGGTGAAGATGGGAGAGAGATTTTTACTTGGTAATCTGGATTTTTTTCAGCTTTATCAGGAGAATTAGGAGAATCCTGAAGATCAGGATTCTCCCTGCAATGGCTTAGTTGTCACAGGAATCACAGCTGGAGTCCAGGCTGAGAGGCATGATGCCGATATCGCCGCAGCTGCCATTACCGCCGCAGCCGCCATTAGCGTTGCAGCCGCCATTACCGCCGCAGCCGCTATTTCTCATGGCATCTTCCCATCCCTCATGATATCCACGGCGGAAGCCATTTCGAAACCCATTCCGGAAGGACTGGTTACCACTACAGCTATTATTGCCGCTGCCACCGCAGCCGTTATTGCAGCCATCGTCACATCTAGTATTCCAACGATCACAACCATTTCTACAACCGCCACATCCATTATTTCCAAAGATACACATATTCAAGTCTCCTTTTTGACTGGTTTGTACTGTATCCTATGTCCATCGGGGACAATGTGTGAATCCTGGTAACTATTCAGTTTAGTTACGAATCCTGTTTTTTGAGCCTACAATTGGCAGAGAGGAAAACTAGGCGCTTAAAAAAAGCACAGAAATTCCCTATATACCATAAAATAATTCTATAAGAATCAAAAAGGAGTCTACAATATGGACTGTGTATACAGAAACCAGAATACAGGCTGGTGTGGACAGACAACGGGCCCACAGGGTAGCTGTTATCCATCTGGAATGACAGGTTATCCACTGGCTATGGCATATATTCCGTGGCAGCAGTGGAAAACACCTTATGATCCGGCAAAGGGTCTGAGCCGGGGAACGATATTTGAAGATCTGGATCTTCCATTTGAGAAAGAGAGGTGTCGGGGCGTATGAATCAGAATTGCAGCCAGCTTTTAGACTATATCACCCAGGTCAGCTTTGCAGTGGATGAGGTGGTGCTTTACCTGGATACTCATCCTTATGATCCTGCAGCTCTGGATTATTACCATCAGGCGGTCCGCGCCAGAGAAAATGCAATGAAAGCATACGCCACAACCTGCGGCCCCCTGAATTTTGATCAGGTGACCTCTGAAAATAACTGGAACTGGATCAACAGCGCATGGCCATGGGAAGGAGGAATCTGCACATGTGGAAATATGAAAAACGCCTGCAGTACCCGGTAAAAATTACGCAGCCGAATCCAAAGATCGCACAGTATATTATGAGTCAGTATGGTGGCCCGGATGGAGAAATGGGCGCTTCCATGCGTTACCTTTCTCAGCGCTACGCCATGCCCTATGATGTGGGTAAAGCCGTTCTCACTGATATCGGTACTGAGGAACTGGCTCATCTGGAAATCGTAGCAGCAATCGTTCATCAGCTGACCAGAAACCTCACGATGGAAGAAGTCGAAAACTCTGGCTTTGGGCCTTACTATATTGATCATACCGCCGGAATCTGGCCTCAGGCGGCAGGAGGGGTGCCGTTTAATGCCTGTGAGTTCCAGTCCAAGGGCGATCCAATTACGGATCTGTGTGAGGATCTGGCAGCAGAACAGAAAGCCAGGAGCACCTACGATAACATCCTCCGCGTCGTCAAAGACCCGGAAGTCTGCGATCCGATCCGCTTCCTCAGAGAACGGGAAGTGGTTCATTTCCAGCGTTTCGGTGAAGCCCTGCGTAATGTACAGGATCACTTAAGCAGTCGCAATTTCTATGCACTGAACCCGGCCTTTGATAATCCGGCGAAAGCGAGCTGCTGCAAATCGTAGAGTTAACCAGTTGCTGTACACGGGAAGACATTTTTGGACTGTAGACTTAACCAAAAAATCTGGAAGAATTTAGGAAGAATGCCTATTGCAAATTCAGGGAGAACGTGTTAAGGTATAGGTACAAAGATTTGTATACAAATTTTAAAAGTTGTATACAAACAAAAAAAGTCAGAAAAGGAGAATATATCATGGAAAACAAGACAAATTTTTCCCTGGAAGGTAAAGTAGCTCTGGTTACAGGTGCTTCCTATGGTATCGGATTTGCAATCGCAAAGGCTATGGCTGGTGCAGGCGCAACTATCGTATTCAACGATATCAAGCAGGAGCTGGTAGACAAAGGTCTTGCTGCATATAAAGAAGAGGGCATTACTGCTCATGGTTATGTCTGCGATGTAACAGATGAGGATGCAGTAAACGTATTTGTTAAGAAAGTAGAAGAAGAAGTTGGCGTGATTGATATCTTAGTAAACAATGCTGGCATCATCAAGAGAATCCCGATGATCGAGATGGCAGCAAAAGACTTCAGACAGGTTATTGATGTTGACTTAAACGCTCCATTTATCGTATCCAAGGCAGTGATCCCAAGCATGATCAAGAAAGGTCATGGAAAGATTATCAACATCTGTTCCATGATGTCCGAGTTTGGTCGTGAGACAGTATCTGCATATGCAGCTGCAAAAGGCGGCTTAAAGATGCTGACCAGAAATATTGCATCTGAGTACGGTGAGTACAACATTCAGTGTAACGGCATTGGACCTGGTTACATTGCAACTCCTCAGACTGCTCCTCTGCGTGAGAAACAGCCAGATGGTTCCAGACATCCATTTGACCAGTTCATCGTTTCCAAGACACCAGCAGGCCGTTGGGGCGAGGCTTCCGATCTTGGCGGTCCGGCAGTATTCTTAGCTTCTGACGCATCTGATTTCGTAAATGGACAGATTCTGTATGTTGATGGTGGTATCCAGGCTTACATCGGAAAACAGCCTTCATAATTTTGACTGTTCGTAACGGGGAAAGTCAGAATCATGATAAGTGATTGAATAAGGGCGTGTGAAAAATGATTTCTCATTTTTTCACACGCCCTTATTTTTTAGAATCATTCCCTTCCGCATACAGGTAAACAGGTATGACATAAATGCCTCTCTTGTCTCTTTTTTCTTACGACGGCTGCAGAAGAAGCAGGAACCATTTTTCAGATGGACAGAACCATCCTCATTTACAGAAGCTACCTGTGAAAAATTGAGGAGGAGTCCGCGTCCGCTCATATAAAAACGTCCGCTTTTTGGCAGTAGCGTCATTAAATCCGAAAAGGAGAGACGTGTGGCAACATCCCCCTTTAACGTGTGGATGATCAGGCGATGATTTTGTGTTTCCGCATATAAAAAATCATCCAGCAGAATCCGCTGGCAGTATGATTGTCCCTGCCCAAGGACGGCCGAAATCTCAATATAAGCCGGTTCGGCCAGAAAGGTGCGGATCTCATCGAGGCACCAGGCCAGTGTGTCCTCCTCCACCGGCTTTAAAAGGTAGTCGAGCGGATGTACCCGGTATCCTTCAAGGGAATAATCCCGCTCATTGCTTACGAAGATAAGAGGAATCCGTGCGGCAACAGAACGAAGTTTTTTGGCTGTTTCAATCCCGTTCAGACCGTTTTTTGCAAGCATAATATCCATGAATACAGCATTGAAAAGACCAGGATGGAAAGCCTCTAAGAATGCTTCACCGCTTTCATAGCAGGTAAAATCGGTTATCTCTTCATGGCTTTCGAAATTTTTTTGTATTAAAGTGATCAGATGCTTCTGATCGAAAACGCAATCTTCCACAATGGCAAGATGCATCATAACTGCAACACTCCCTTCACCACGATGCTTCTGAACCAATTAGGTCGAGGCTTGACCATTTGCGTCGAGGTGGTTTTCAGAAAAACACGTAATTGATATGATATTAGTATAGAATATTATGCGAAAAATGTAAATATTGAGGAAACCTGATGCTTGTACGGAATCTGCCGTTTGCGCAACGCGTGAACAGCACTGAATCCGGGCAAAAATAGGAGGAGAAAAGTATGAGAAAGAAATCGAAAAAAATTTTAGCGGCTGCGTTGGCAGCTATATTAATATGGAATACATGCGAATGGCAGCCGCAGGCATTGGCGGCCGGTTTGCTGCATCGGATCGAGGAGGAAACGGGAGCAGATGATACTGCGGAAACAGCAGTAAAAGAAACTTCGTCAAATGAATCTGTATTAAAAGCTTCTCCGTCGAATGCTTCTCCATCGAATGCAGAAGTAAAAAATGACGGCGATGAGCCTGATACTGGCGTGTTACCAGGCAGTGGGACAACGGTGCCGCCGGAAGCAAATGAAGATGAGGCAGGAACCGAGGCAGGTGCAAACGGAGCAATGACAAGAACCGAGGCAGGAACAAGCGGAGCACCAAACGGCACAGTAACAGGAGCAGAGATAAAAACAGAGATAGAGGCGTTCTTGGAGCTGGATGAGGCCATTGCGGTGCAGAAGCTTTCTCTGGGTGCCAAAGAAAGCGATATCATCCTTCCGGATACTCTGGAGGTTCGGATGAAGCAGGAAACCTCAGAGGATGCTCCAAAAGCAGAAGGCGAACAGCAGATAGATGCAGAAGCTAACACCGAAAAAGAAAGCTTGGAGACGGATGCAGATGAGGATATCAGCAGGATTTCCGGCGTGACCTGGAAGCTGGATATTGGTGAGAGTGACTACCCGGAATTTCATGGCGGAATCTCCCCACAGGACTATTTTGAAGAATTTGACGAGGATGGAGAACCCATTGAAACATCCTATAAGACCTGGGCAGGCTATCATGAGGCAAACCAGGACTACAACGGCAGTACCTATGTCTATACACCGGTTTTGCCGGAGGAATATTCACTGGGAGAGGAGACAGAGCTTCCGGAAATCTGCGTTCTCGTAGGAGAGATGCAGCTGATGACTCTGGCAGGCGGAGAGTATAAGCTGAATAATAGCCCTCTGATCATTAATAGCGGTAATGTAAATCAGCTTAATGGAAAAACCATTACCGGCTCCTATTGCCCGAGCACCCGGCCGCGTGAGTATTTAGATATCAAGGGCGGTATCATAATTGATAATGTTACGGTCGATCTGACCATTAAAGGTGTAACGATCCAATCCGGTGGCGCCGGTGCCGGAGGATGGGATCTGGCTGGTATTTACCTGAAAGGCAATGCCCAGCTGAATCTGACCTTAGAAGGAGACAATACACTTTTGGGGCTGGAGCATGGAGCCGGAATTGAGGTGGAAAAAGGGGCAACACTGGTTATTACGGAGCAGAGTAAAGGAAGCCTGCAGGCAGTGGGAGGTGCCTATGGGGCCGCCGGTATCGGAGGAAAACCCGGAACAACAGGTTACGAAGGTGCAGATAAGAACTATGGGACAGGAACGATTATAATCAAGGGTGGAAGCATTGTAGCTGAAGGTGGAGCTTATCGGGTTTCCCAATCGATGCGTTATCATGGAGGAGCCGGAATCGGAACCGGTCTGTATGGAATCGGCGGAACCATTAAAATACTGGGTGGAACGATAACCGCAGAAGGAGGAAAGAATACAGGAGCCGGAATCGGAGGCGGAACTGGTGGAGGTGTAGACACGATCGTGATCGGCGGGGCGAATGGCGAAGCTCCCGATATAACCGTATCTTCTTATAATAGTGCGTGGGGATATCTGGGAGCAGCCATCGGCAGCGGATGGAATGGAGTGAGTGATTTAAAATTATCTTGTGGTGAGATCCAGATATTAAGTGGATCTGTGAAGGTAAAGGGCGGAAATATTGGTTATGGAGTGTTAAGGGATGTTAATGGAAATAATAGCATGAAAGGCGGCAGTATCACTATTTCCGAGGAGGTGCAGTTAGAGCTGCCGGTTGGAAGCGCCATTACTCCCAGGGGAGAATGTATCTACGGGAAAAAAACATTCCAAATCACCGCTTATGATAACCAGCTGCCAGATGGAACCTATCCGGCTGACATATCCCTGTATCGGGAAAATGATACAGAAAAAGCAACTCCGGTTTATGAAACAAGCACTCAGATGACCGTCTCCGGATTCAGGGGAGCGATACCGGATATAACCCAGTGGATAGGCCATTCTGGAAATATGCAGATGGTTGTAGAGCTGAAGCCTTCCGGTGGCGGGGAAGGTAAGACGATGGATGGAAGGGTTGTTCTAAACAAAGGAACGGATGAAGCCATCTCCGTCACGCTGGGAAAAGCCGCTTACCAGAAGACAATGGATCTGACCATCCATGATGGCCGTTTGAAGAATGATAAGAATTATACACTGACGGTTCGACTGGGGGAAGAAGCAAGCGAAGGCGGCACTGCACCGGATGTAGTAACCTATTCATCTCAAAAAGCTTCCGGTTATCAGATAAAGACTGGTAATG
>OLSA01002955.1_pt1 | contig 12207 bp, 10 predicted proteins | sample 1672731 | NCBI WGS metagenome assembly OLSA01 (sample SAMEA3136718, study PRJEB25190) | human gut metagenome | biome: human gut; feature: human-associated habitat; material: faeces | place: Austria | collected 2013
TCTGCAAACGGCAGTTTCCATTTTTCTCACATACGGTACAATCTCTGCAATGAGATGCCAGTAAAAGCTCCAGAATCATCTTACGGTAATCATGCAGACGACCGGTATTTGTTTTAATTACCATTTTATTTTTCGGCGGTGTCGAACAAGAAGCGATAATGCCTCCCCTCTCATCTTCTACCACACACATACGGCAGGCACCATAAATGGACATATCCGAATAGTAACAAAAAGTCGGTACATGGATTCCTACGCTGTTGATGACCTGGAGGATGTTTTTTTCCTGGTCAAAGTCTGCCCTTATGCCGTCAATTATCATATATTTTTTCTCAGCCATTGTTACACCTCCTTCACTGCACCAAAGTTACATCCATCTTTACATGCACCGCATTTAATACATTTTGTCGTGTCAATCACATGCGGCTCTTTTACGTTTCCGGAAATTGCACCTACCGGACACATTCTTGCACATTTGGTACAGCCCTTACAAAGTTCAGGGTCAATCTGAAGGCTTGTCAATGCTTTACACTGGCCTGCCGGACATTTTTTATCCACTACATGAGCAATGTATTCGTCACGGAAATACTTAAGCGTTGATACAACCGGTGAAGCGGCTGTTTTACCGAGACCACAAAGTGCCGTTGCCGAAACGGTCTCCGCCAATGTTTCCAACAACTCTATATGCTCCATCGTTCCGCGCCCCTCGGTGATATCCGTAAGCAGTTCAAGCATACGCTTTGTTCCCTCACGGCACGGCACACATTTACCACAAGATTCATTCTGGGTAAAATTCATAAAGAAACGGGCAACTTCCACCATACAGCTCTTATCATTCACCAAAACACATATTATGCAAAAAGGGGCGGAAAGCCTACGCTTTCCGCCCCTCAAAACCATCAATCTTCCATTTTCAAAAGCTCTTACGCTTCTGTCTTTCCAGACAAATACTCATGAATACCCTTCGCGCCAGCTTTACCAGCCTCCATAGCCAGGATTACGGTTGCTGCGCCGGTTACTGCATCGCCGCCTGCGTAAACAGCCTCTTTACTGGTCTTGCCAGTGGCCTCTTCGGCTACGATACATTTTCTCTTGTTGATCTCAAGACCTTTGGTGGTGTTGGAGATCAGTGGGTTTGGAGAAGTACCTAAGGACATGATAACCGTGTCGACATCCATCACGAACTCAGAACCTGGGATGGCTACTGGTCTTCTTCTGCCGGATGCATCTGGCTCGCCTAATTCCATGCGGATGCACTTCATGCCGCTTACCCAGCCGTTGTCATCAACCAGAATCTCGGTTGGATTGGTCAACAGATCGAAGATCACACCCTCTTCTTTTGCGTGGTGAACCTCTTCCACTCGTGCCGGAAGCTCTGCCTCACTACGACGGTAAACGATATGTACCTCTGCGCCAAGACGAAGTGCGGTTCTTGCCGCATCCATGGCTACGTTACCACCGCCGACAACGGCAACCTTCTTGCCTGCTGCGATCGGAGTGTCATAATCGTCACGGAATGCCTTCATCAGGTTGCTTCTGGTTAAGTACTCATTCGCGGAGAATACGCCGTTGGCGTTCTCACCTGGAATACCCATGAACATCGGAAGTCCTGCACCGGATCCAATAAATACGGCATCGAAGCCTTCCTCGTCTAATAACTGGTCGATGGTGATGGATTTGCCGATGATGACATCAGTTTCGATCTTCACACCCAGTTTTTTCACATTCTCAACTTCATGTCTAACAACAGTATCCTTCGGCAGACGGAACTCCGGAATACCATAGATCAGTACGCCGCCTGGCTGATGCAGTGCCTCGAAAATGGTCACGTCATAGCCTAATTTTGCCAGATCACCTGCGCAGGTCAGACCGGATGGACCGGAACCGATGACTGCGACTTTCTTGCCATTCTTCTCTTCGCTGACTGCCGGAACAAAATCATTCTCTCTGGACCAGTCTGCTACGAAACGCTCCAGCTTACCGATGGAAATCGGCTCACCTTTCACGCCACGTACACACTGTCCCTCACACTGACTCTCCTGTGGACATACACGTCCGCAGACTGCAGGAAGTGCGGAAGACTGGGCGATGATCTTCGCTGCCTCTTCAAAATTGCCATCCTGAACCTCTTTGATAAATCCAGGAATATTAATGGAAACCGGGCATCCCTTCATACATCTGGCATTTTTACATTTCAGACATCTGGATGCCTCTTCCATAGCCTCTTCTTTATTATATCCAAGACAAACCTCTTCAAAGTTTGTTGCTCTTACCTTTGGGTCCTGCTCACGAACCGGAACTTTTTTCAGTACATCCATTATTCGTCACCTCCGCACTGTCCGCATCCGCCATGATGGGTCTTGCCTTCTTTTAATTTCAGCATTGCACGGCCCTCCTGGGTCTTATACATCTGCTGTCTCTTCATGGCTTCGTCAAAGTTTACCAGATGACCGTCAAATTCCGGTCCATCCACACATGCAAACTTCACTTCATCACCAACAGTCAGGCGACATGCACCGCACATACCTGTACCATCTACCATGATCGGATTCATGCTGACGATGGTTGGAAGATTTAATTCTTTTGTTAACAGGCACACAAATTTCATCATGATCATCGGTCCGATGGCTACACACACATCATACTTCTTGCCCTGGTTGATCACCAGATCCTTGATCACGTCAGTTACCATACCCTTGCGAACATAGGAACCATCATCCGTTGTCACATATAAATTACCAGCTACGGCTCTCATCTGATCTTCCAGTATCAGAAGGTCTTTATTCTTTGCGCCTACGATCACGTCCGCATCAATACCGTGGGCTCTTAACCATTTCACCTGTGGGTATACCGGAGCAGTGCCGACACCGCCTGCTACGAACAACATTTTCTTATTCTTTAATACTTCCAGGTCCTCATGCACAAATTCGGATGGGCGGCCAAGAGGTCCTACTACATCCTCAAATGCATCTCCTGCTTTCAGTTCTGACATTCTCTGGGTAGAAGCGCCAACAATCTGGAATACAATGGTAACCACTCCTGCCTCACGGTTGTAATCACAAATGGTAAGCGGGATTCTCTCTCCGATCTCATCCATCTTTACGATCACAAATTCACCTGGCTCACAGGATTTGGCCACTCTGGGTGCTTCAACGTCCATCAGAAAGATTTTGTCTGCCAACTGCTCTGCTTTTAATATCTTAAACATCTGACCCCTCCTAAAAGATTTAATCCCAAAGGCCTTTTTCCGAACCTTCAAGTCCAGAACTAATATTAGCATTTTTTTAACGATATAGCAAGATTTATTGATAAAACACCACAAAAAACTATAAAAATCCAGAACATACCAAAAAATACTATTTCTTCTGAAAAAGCTGTAGTAAAATGATTTATAACTGTTCAGCAGGTCCGTACGTTACTGTACCCTTATCACGCTGACCGTAAAAAACCCGTACTGCCCCCGCTTAAAGATCTTATAGGGGATACCGGGATTTACCCAGGAGGAACTTATGCAGCCAATCGAAATTCTTGAATCCATCAGACAAAATATCCGCAAGATCATCGTTGGAAGAACCGATACCATTGACTTTCTTCTGACATCCTTAGTTGCCGGAGGACACGTCCTGTTAGAGGATGTTCCCGGAACCGGCAAAACACTTTTAGCCAAGTCCTTAGCCAAAAGCATGTCTCTGGTATTTTCCAGAATCCAGTTTACACCGGATCTTCTTCCATCTGACGTTACCGGACTGAATTATTTCGATCAGAAGGAAAGTGCTTTTGTTCTCCAGAAAGGTCCTGTATTTACTCACATTTTGCTTGCAGATGAGATCAACCGCGCTACTCCTCGCACCCAGTCCAGCCTTCTGGAATCCATGGAGGAGCATCAGGTAACCATTGATGGGGAAACTTATCTGCTGGATGAACCATTTTTCGTCATCGCCACCCAGAACCCGGTAGAAACAGAGGGAACCTATCCTCTTCCGGAGGCTCAGCTGGACCGGTTTCTGATGCAGATTTCCATGGGCTATCCATCCAAAGAGGAAGAACTGACCATTTTGGACCGGTTTGGCTCCGGGAATCCACTGACTGATTTAAAGTCTGTCTGCAATAAGAAGGATTTAGCTTCTTTAAAAACCGCCGCCAGCGCCATTTTCGTACATCCGCTTTTAAAAGATTATCTTGTAAACCTGGTACAGGCGACCAGAAATGATTCCCAGATCCTGGATGGTGTCAGCCCACGGGGAAGTCTTGCCCTTTACCGCGCCGCCAAAGCCTACGCCCTGGTGAAAGGCCGTGACTATGTGATCCCAGAAGATATCAAAACACTGGCTGTTCCAGTTCTGGCCCATCGTCTGACCACTGCCAGGACCTTCGGACTAAAAACTTCTGGTAAAGAGATCATAGAACGACTTCTGACTACCGTTCCACTGCCTACGGAAGACTGGGGAAAACGCCTATGAAGCTGCTCGTCATCCTGATTCTGGTTCTCCTGCTGATCCTGTTTCAAGGAGTGTTCTGGAACAAGTTCTGGGCGCGGGAGCTGACCGTAGACCTGCATTTTGCGGATTACGGCGTCACAGAAGGAGAAGATTCTTCCTTAATTGAAACCATTACCAACCGCAAATGGCTGCCGATCCCAGTTCTCCATGTGAAATTTCAAATGGGCCGGGAACTGGTATTTTCCAATAGTAAGAACTTTAAGATCACAGACCAGAATTACCGCAGTGATATTTTTTCCTGTATGCCATGGCAAAAGATCCGCCGCAGCCTGACCTTCCGATGCACCAAACGAGGATATTATCCTATTTCCCGGGCTGATCTGGTCAGCTACGATCTGATGCAGACTTGCCATTTTGTCCGCTCCTGCCCAGTAGAAACAGCTCTCTATGTTTATCCCGTTCCGGTCCCACTGCCTGTGTTAGATCTGCCGCTAAAGCAATTATGCGGCCAGATCCTGGCAAGCCGTTCCCTGATCCGTGATCCATTTGAGATGCAGTCCATCCGGCCTTACCAGACCTATGACAGCTTCCGGGATATCAACTGGAAAGCAACCGCCAGGACCGGGCAGATGAAGGTCAATGTCTATGCGCCTACAGCGTCCTGGCAGGTATGTATTCTGCTGGACGTTCATTCCGACCGGATCTGGAAAGACCACAGTCTCTATGAAACGGTGATCCGGCTGGGCTGCTCTATGGCTTTGGAGCTGCTAAACCGACAGATTCCCGTTTCTATTGGTTCCAACGGCCCGGATTGTCTCACTGGCAAACCAGCTTTTTTATCCTTCGGCACCGGCAATATCCATCCGCAGAGGATCCAGGAATTATGTGCCCGGATCCAGACAGATGAGAACGCAGAGCTTCCACCCATGGAGCAGTGTCTGGACTCTGCCTTTTTCAAAAGGAATTCCGATTCTGTCCTTTATGTGCTGATCTCACCGAACGTTACTGCTTCTCTTGCAGCTTCCTATGAGACCTTATGCCGCCCCACCGCCGGATCCCAGTGGATCTGTCCCCACCGGCCAGGAGAATTTCCAGACAGTCTGAAAACTGCTTTCTTTACCCTTCTTCCATTGGAGGTACCTTATGAGCATTCGTAAACTGATGAATTACTGGTTTCAAAAATCCAGGGATGGATTTTATATTTTCTTTGGGATTTTAGCTGCCGGACTTTACGCCCTTGGAACTGCGCTTGGCTTCTACCTCCAGGAATCTGCCCTGTCATGGGTTTTGAAGCTTTCCGCAGTCATTCTGACAATTTTTCTTGGACTTTTCTATCTGGTCCACAAAAATCTGCACAGTCTGCATCATTTCTGGGATATGTTTCATCAGACAGATCATTTTCCAGAAAAGCAGCTGGCCCATGTCAACGCATTCTGCATGACGGTATTCCTGCTGATCTCTGCGCTGGTCTTATCCGTGGTCCCGCCTCTGTTCGATCCCCTCTGGGCATGGATCTGGCGTGGTCTTCAGTATCTCACCCGCACCTCATCGTCTGCACCTGTGGAAATGGAACAAAATACCTCTGCTATGTTAAACCAGCCCGGTCTGCTGCCCTCCATTGCGGAACAGACCGGAGAAGCACCTGCATGGATGAAATTCTTAGACCGGATCATGAGCATTTTGGCAGTGCTCCTGCTTTTACTTCTGACAGTCCTGGTTCTGCGTCAGATTGCACGGTCCATCTGGACATTTTTCACCAAGCCGAGACACTTTGATGATGACGAAAAAATTTATTTAAGGCCATCTCTTCATTTGGATGCTGACACGGCAAAAACCGGATTCCGTCCTGCTATGGCGTTTCTTCCAGTCAAAACTCTAGGCGAAAAAATCCGCCGTCTGTACCGACAGCGGATCTTAAAACATTTTTCACAAAAAACTGCAGGAATTCTGCCGCGCTGGGCTTCTCCTTCTGAGCTTGAGGAAACCTGCGGCATGGATCAGCCAGCCCTTCATGAGCTTTATGAAAAAGCACGTTATGGAAATGTTCCCTGTACCAGGGAAGATTTGGAACAATTAAAAAAATCAAAATAATTTTAACAATTTATTCTGCAATCCTGGTCACATGGAACCCTTCACCCAGCACTTCTTTTGACTCCATCACGATCGTAAAAGAGGCCGGATCTGCCTCTTTTACGGCTTTCCCGATCATATGGATATCTTTATTGCTTCCAGCCACCAGAACCACCTGCTTTTCATCTCCCTGGTAACCGCCTTCTGCCTTTAAGATCGTGGAACCACGCATACAGCACTGGTCGATCAGCTGGCAGATCTCCCTTCCATGCTCCGTCACGATCATAGCTACATTGCCGCTGTTCAGACCCAGGACCATCTTATCGACCACCAGCGCCAGGATATAATTGATCATGATCCCATAAAACACACTGTCTACATCCCGGAAAATAAGTCCGCTTAAGAAGATCACCACCATGTCAATGCCAAATGTAATATTTCCCAGCTTCACATGAGGGTTCAACGCTTTCACCGCCATGATGATAAAATCCGCACCTCCGGTAGAAGAGCCATTGATATAGATCAGCCCATAACCGATTCCACCGATGACGCCAGTCATAATGGCTGCCACCATCCGGCTTCCTTCGTAAACCGGAAATAACGGAGCCCCGTAATCCAGCATAATCGAGGAAATGAGCATGCATCGAAGGGATTTCAGGATAAATTTCGTACCGATCAGCCGCCAGCAAAGCAGAGCTACCGGAATATTTAGCACCAGATTCATCACACCCATAGGAAGCCCGAACAACCGGTACAGGATCAGGCAAATACCAGAGAGCCCTGCCATGGGGAACTCTGCGTAAAGGGCTACATTGTAAGTTGACAGGGCGATCAACGCACTTCCGACAATCTCTGCCGCAATCTCTCTCCCTGTTTTTTTCATCATTTCTGTCGTCATGATTTTCTGCCTCCACATTTCTTATTATTCCGAAAACACAAAACTTTTAATAAATACACAAAATTATTTTTATCGAAAAAAGAGCTGCAACGAATTATAAAACTATCATTCGCCGCAGCTCTTTTGCTATGTCTAGCTTAGCAGATTTTCAGTTTTTCGTCAACACCTGTGAGTTTAATAATTCTTCCCATCGCCGCAGAAAACCGGTGGGAAATCGAAACCACCGTGCGGTTTGCAGAAACCTGCTTCAGTGCCTGCAAAACTGCCTGTTCTGTTTCCGCATCCAGATTTGCCGTGATCTCATCCAGCAAAAGCAGCTCTGGTCCTGCTGCCGCTGCTCTGGCGATAGACAGTAACTGCCACTGACCCTGGGAAAATACCTCCGGAGTGCAGATCGTATCATAACCATGCTCCAACGCTTCGATAGAGGAATCCAGTCCCACCATTTTCGCCGCCTGTTTTACCGCCTCATCGGGGATGGAATCGTCATAGAGGGTGATCTGGTCCTTCACTGTTCCAGGAACCATATGGAAGGACTGCTCCACATAGCCGAATAAGGTTCTCTTCTTCGATTCTGGAATATCACCAGCCGGGATTCCTTTGATCAGCACCTGACCGTCCTGAGGCTTGTAAAGGCCCAATAGCAGCTTAAATATAGTGCTCTTTCCTGCTCCGGTACGGCCCGATAATGTAACCTGCTCGCCTTTCTGCACCTGGATATTGATGTGGTCTAAGATGATGCGGTCATCATAACCGAAGGTAACATTTTTCAGTTCTACAAATGCTTTCGGATCGGTGTTCTCCGTCTTCGCATCCAAAGTTTCTATCTTCGTGGATTCCGTCACCGGATTCAGACCGGTCACTCCTGCAGTCTCTGGTTTTCGCTCTGGAAGCCCGAAGAAATCATTGATTCTGTGGATACCAGCTAATGCCGACTGGATGGTCTGGATCTCCATGCCCAGGCTTTCCACTGGAGCAAAGATCTGGGAAATGTAATTCATGACTGCGACAGCGGTTCCGGCAGACATACCAAACAGACTTAACGCCTTCGGATTGCCTGATGCAGAAAGCGCCATCACCACAGCCACTACAATGGCATTTAAAACCAGGATCACTGGGGAATATCCTGCGTCATAAAAGTTGGTTTTCTCCATGGCCCGGTAACTCTCGCCAATGTACTGGTCATACCGCTTTTCCATGTAATTTTCTTTTCCAAGACAATGTATCGTCCGAATATTGTGAAGAGATTCCGGCACAAAAGCAGACGCTCTTCCCACAGCCTTCCGGTTCTCCAGCTGAGCCGCCAACATCCGTTTCTGGACAAATCTGGTAAATCCCAAAAGCGCTGGAAGCAAGATCACAAACACCAGCGCCAGTCCACGGTTTTGAAACCAGATCACCGCCAGAATACTGATGATCCGGCAGGCGTCAGCAAACATACTGATAATACCTGATGTGAACAGATTTTCCACCATATCCACATCCCCAACAAACCGGGAAACCAGGGTTCCTGGCTCCTGTTTATTTAACTCGTCTGCCGTCAGACGGGTAAATTTGTCCATCAGACTGCTTCTTAACGCGTGGGTGATCTTCTGGCCAAATACAGTCAGAAATCCCTCCCGCAGGGATTCTGCCAGACCGGTCAGAGCCAACATTCCAAAATAGAATAAAACCATGGAGAATGCCAGCGCCTGTCCGGCTGTCAGACCATCGATGATCTTCCCAAGAATCAATGGCGGAATCAGGGACGTCACCACTGCTCCGCACACAGAGACAGCAATTCCCAGAGAAAGCCATTTATGGTTTCCGGCTGTGCGGAAAATAACGGATTTTACCTGTTCGCTATTTTTCATTCTGGTTTTCTCCCTTCTGTCCATCATATAATCTCCGGTATTCTTCCACCTGATCCCGAACCTCCTGGTGGCTGCCAATCACGGCCTGCCCCTCATTCAGCCAGATCACCTGATCCATCTGCGGGAACAGGTACAACCGATGAGAAATCAACAACACTACACAGTCTTTCGCCATTTCCTTCAGATTCGCAAAAATCTGCTCCTCAGTCTTTTTATCCAGTGCGGAAAATGGATCGTCCAAAATCAGCAGCTTCCTTTTATGGCATAAAGTTCTTGCCAGCGCCAGACGCTGGGCCTGGCCGCCTGACAGACGCACGCCGCCGCTGCCCACGAAGGTCTCTGTCCCCTGCTCCATCGCTTCCACTTCTTCATCAAAGCAGACAGCCTTCAGATAGGTTCTGGCATCTTTCTGATCGCCCATCAGAATATTCTGCTCCACCGTATCGTTAAACAACTCCGGATCATGACCCAGGTATCCGATCAGCTCTGCACGCTTCGCAGCTGTTTCTTCCTGTAGCTCTTCTCCATTCCATGTGATGCTGCCATCATAAGGGTATTCGCATAAAAATACTTTGCCTAAGGTGGACTTTCCACATGCAACGGGGCCAGTGATACCGATGATCTGTCCTGGTTTTGCTGAAAATGAAATATCATCGAAGATCTGTCTGCTATCTGGATAAGAAAAGCCCATATGGGACACTGTCAAACCAGACTGTGACATCCCAGACACTTTCTGATTTTCATGCTCCGAGTCTTCCATGATGCCACGCTTCATTTCCACCTTCATCAGCGGCTTGATCCGTTTCCAGGACACCTGTGCCTTATGCACCGCATTAAATAATTTCGCTGCACTGGAGGACTTCGCGGAAAGCTTGGTAAAGCAGGAAATAAACGTGGTAAACGCTGCGATATCCCATGTGCGCCATCCCACACCCAGTACATTTTTTCCGCCAAAATACAGGATAAACAAAACGCCTGTCATAGATACCACTTTATAGATCGGAGGCATGGAAGAATTCCAGATATTTGCACGGACTGCAGCACGCTCATACGCAGAAAGATTTTCCTCATAAGCCTCTTTCCGCTCCTGTTCCCGCCCAAACACCCGGTAGGTGATTGCATTGGAAGCCCGGTCTAAGGTAGCATCGCTTAATACTCCGGACTGTTTCTTGTAAGCGGCACCCGTTTTCTGGATCACCACTTTCATCTTCTCCGCTATAAAATAGGAAATTGGAGGGAAGATCATACTCAAAAGCGCCAGTTTCCAGTCATAGAAAAGCAGCATTCCCGCATAGGCCATCAGAGCAACGCCCGTATCAAAGATTTCTGTCGTGAATTTCCTCATGCCTTCCGCACAGTCATCCACATCCAGGATTGCTTTCGTCATTACATTTCCCACGCCCTCTTCCTGAAGCTCCGTCCGACTTTTGCGGATCAGACTTCCAAAGAGCACCTGCTTCATGCTCCGGTTTACATTGTTGGCAAACCGCCGCACGTAGAAACGCTTCAGATACCGGGAGCTCTGCACCACTGTAATAGAAATCATATAAGCCAGTACCAGAACTGCCATGTCAGAAAATACCTTCGATCCGCCTAAGATATCGATCAGACATCCAGCCATCTTTCCCTCAAACCATGGTCCCGCAAGCAGTCCCAGGTTGTAGATCAGGCCAGATACAGTAATCAATACCAAAATTTTCCATTCTGTCTTAAAATACGTGCTGATCCGGTCATACATGATTCTCACCTGTCTGCTCTACAACTCTGGCCACATCCACAAATCCCGCCTGCCGTTGCCGTTTAGACTTCCAATACAATGTGTCTAATGTCTTACAAAACGCCTCTTTTTCCTCTTTTGGCAATTCAGAAAGCAGCCACTCATAGAAAATCCCCTCAATCTTCGCCTTAGAATTTTTCAGACACTCTGCTTTCTCCGTGGCATACAGAAGCTGGCTTCTGCCATCCGCCGGATTCGGCTTTCGCACCAGATAACCCTTGCTCTCCAGACTTGCCGCCCGTCTGGCCGCCGCTCCTTTATCAATCTGAAGGCTTTCCCGCACCGCTGTCTGCGTGATCCCCGGATTGTGCCGCACCAGATGAATGAAATCAAACTCTGCCGTTCCGATTCCCTCTTCCTTCATGGTCTGAACAGTAAATTTGGCTACTTCTCTGGCGATCTTCGTAATTTTTCTTCCTGTCTCGTCCATACGTCTCCTCTCTGATAACTATTCACCGTATCCACACAGCGAATGTACTGGTTCGCTGAACGCAAAATAGTTGTACATACATCCAATTGGATGATAGTACAACTATTTTTATCTGTCAAGGCAATCTAATGGTTGAACTTTCTGGCACTTATGCTATGATAAATTCAGGTAACTGCGAATGTACGGAACCGTTACAAATTTTGATTTTACTTGGTTATGAGAGGATATAAAAAATGATTCCACAACAGGAAATTTTGCTTCTGGCTATGAAAGCCGGGCAGATCCAATTGGAAAATGGCGCAGAAATCTTCCGTGTAGAGGATACCATCATGCACATCTGCCGTTCTTATGGTCTTCATTCTGTCAACACCTTCGTTCTCAGCAACGGGATCTTTATCAGTTGTGGGGACGAGCAGGAGCCACAATTTGCCAAGGTGCTGCAGGTTCCGGTCAATCATACCAATCTGCGCCGGGTGGCAGAGGTCAACCAGCTTTCCAGGCGGATTGAAAAAGAAAAGCTGGAACCGGAAGAGGCCCGGCGGGAACTGAAGCGGATCGAAGAACAACCAGGCTTTCCTGCTGCCCTCCAGATCGCGGTTGCCGGAATTGCCGGAGCCTGCTTTGGTGTCATGTTTGGCGGATCTGCAAGAGATTTTCTTTGTTCTCTCTTTATCGGAGCACTTTACCAGGTCTATTGCCTGTATCTCGGCGCTCCTCATTTCAGCCAGATCGTCCGGAATATT
>OLSA01002960.1_pt1 | contig 12194 bp, 10 predicted proteins | sample 1672731 | NCBI WGS metagenome assembly OLSA01 (sample SAMEA3136718, study PRJEB25190) | human gut metagenome | biome: human gut; feature: human-associated habitat; material: faeces | place: Austria | collected 2013
CCGCCGCTAAAATGTTCAAAATATTCCTGAAACAAGCAGTTGATTTTTCAGGGCTGTCACGCTCGGCTGGTCGAGTGGATTTGTACTGCAAGAATACGTTTGAAGCAGGGAGGAGAGAAACACACTTTTTTCAGAGAAAATTCGGTCAGACCAGAAAAACGGCGTGCGGAACCTGCACCGCTGGAATCAGATGTCAGCTTTTCAGCAGCGAAAGCAGCTCCTCAGAAGACATATTCAAGATCCCGGCCTCCTCGCAGCCAGATATCGTATCAAGAAGCGCAAGCTTCCGGTTCTGAAGCTCCAGAATTCTTTCTTCGATGGTGTCCTTTGCAATCAGCTTATAGACCTGCACGTGTGCCTGCTGGCCGATGCGGTGGGCACGGTCCGTCGCCTGATCCTGCGCCGCCTGGTTCCACCATGGGTCATAGTGGATCACAATGTCGGCTGCCGTCAGATTCAGACCCATTCCGCCTGCTTTCAGAGAGATCAGAAAAACCGAGGCGCTGCCTGCGTTGAATGCTTTGACCATTGCAGCCCGTTTTTCCTTGGGCGTCGAGCCCTGAAGCGTGAAATTCGAAATATGCAGCGCGTCCAGCCGCTCACGCAGCCGATCAAGCATGGAGGTGAACTGAGAAAACAGCAGGATCTGATGACCGTTTTCCGCCATCGCCTCGCACAATTCCACGCAGGCGTCCAGCTTGCTCGTTGGACCTTCATAATTTTCAAAGCAGAGCCCCGGATCGCAGCATACCTGCCGCAGCCGGGTCAGCGCGGCGAGAATTTGCAGTTTGCCCTGCTCGTCGCCGAGATCTGCAACGGCGGCCTGCACACAGGCATAATAGAGCTTCTGCTCATCCTCAGACAGAGAGATCTTTCGGACATATTCTTCCTTGGGCGGAAGTTCCTTGAGGACATCTTTTTTCAGCCTGCGCAGCAGAAACGGCTGTACCAGCCGCCGCAGTTGGGAAACCGCGTCCGGATTTTTGGACTTGAGGATCGGCTTTTCCAGCTTTTCGCGGAACGCATGGTTTGTGTAGAGATACCCGGGCGTGAGAAAATCGAACAGATTCCAGAGCTCGCTGAGCCGATTTTCAATCGGCGTTCCCGTCAGGACAAACCGCTGCCGGCACGAAAGGCGCTTGACGGCCTTGGACGCGAGCGTTGCGGCGTTTTTGATGTGCTGGGCTTCGTCGAGCACGCAGCAGTAAAATTGCAGCTTCGCATATGCTTCAATGTCCTGCCTGACAAGCTCATAGGACGTGATCCACACGTCGCATTCTGCGCCCGCAGCATGAAGGCGTTCACGCTCTGCAGCGTTTCCCAGAATCAGCTGATAGCGCAGCTGCGGGGCAAATTTTTGCAGCTCGTCTCCCCAGTTGTAGATCAGTGAGGCCGGACATATAACGAGATTTGGTACACCGGTGGTCTTTTGGGGGACGGTTGCTAAAAACGCAATCATCTGAAGGGTCTTTCCAAGTCCCATTTCATCCGCGAGAATTCCGCCGAAACCGTATCCCTCCAGTGTTTTGAGCCATTGATAGCCGATCTGCTGATAGGATCGAAGCTGTGCGTTCAGCCCCGATGGCAGGGCGTAGTCACTCTCGGAGAGTGTCTTGAAATTGCGGATCATGCTGCGCAGCTGGCTGTCGCGGCTGACCTGTATGCCGTCGCTTCCGGACAGCAGCTCGTCGAGATAGAGAGCGCGATACGCCGGAAGCGTCGCTTTGCCGCGGGCAAGCTCCCGACCAGTGAGCTGGAGCATCTGTGCCATTTCCGCAAGCTTTTCACACGACGAACCGTTCAGCTCCAGATACCGGCCGTCCGGAAGGCGGTGATATTTTCTGCGCAGCAGCATACTCCGGTAAAGCTCCGAAAGCTCCTCGGGCGGATAGCCGCCGGTGTCCAGCGTCAGTGTCAGAAGGCCGTCGGAAACGGAAAGGCCGACGCTGGACGGTGCGGGCTGGAGACGCTTGCGGTTCAGGCGGTCACTGAAATAGACCTCGCCTCTGCGTCGGAAAGCGTCGATCGAACCGGTGAGAAAATCATAGGCCGCGTCCTCGCCCTGTAAAACGAACTGCTGTCCCTGCTGCTGAAAATAGCGCCGGACGAACAGCAGCGCGGCATTCTCTTCTTTTTTGTTTCGCCGCACACCGTCTGGCTCGGAGCTGTCGTCGAAAGCGATCAAATGGGTGTCGTACCGGAAGACCGGCTTGACAAGCAGCGTGTCCTGTTCCATATCAAAATAGAAGCAGACCGTGCAGGAATCGGGGATGTAGTTTTGTAAAAGATTCTGCGGATCTTCGATCTCGACCTGTCCGTCGAGCGCCGGCAGCACGCAGCCGCAGAAGGTCGGAAGATCCTTCCGCGCCAGATACATGGTCTGCTGCTTTGCTTCGAGCAGCGGGTAGATCTTTTCCCGAAACTCGCCCGAGCAGCGTAGAAGCTTGCCGCCGCCGAGCGCGTATAAGCTCCGGTAGCTGCCGAAAAAGCGGTAGGGGCAGGGCGTCTGGACCGTCAGCCATGCACCGCCGCCTTCTTCCGCAATTTGCAGACGAACCTGCGGGTCGGCCTGCGTGAGCGTGAGCGGCTCGGAGCCTGCGCAGTCTACCGGTGCGTCAGACAAAAGATCAAACCACCGATCAAAGGAATCGCCGGTCAGCGTGATCTCGTTTTTTCGATAATCCGGAGGCTCGTAGCCCATATAGTAGGAAGAAGAACCGAGTGCGCGGTACCTGCCGTATTCGTTCATCAAAAGCCGGATCATGGCCTGCGCCTTCGGTTCAAACAGTTCGAGGTTATGCTCCAGCGTCAGTCCTTTTCCGTAGACGACTGTCCGGCGCTGGCTTACATTGTCCAGAAACTCCCGGATATTCTGCACGCTGTACAGCCGGTCGTATCCGACGCGCAGAGAAAATGAGGGATAGTAGCAGCCATATTCCGTGCGCATCACTGCGGTCAGACGGGCAGGCTGCTGGGAAGGCTCAATCGATTCCTGCGTAATTTGCAGATAGCGCTGAAGCATCCACCGTGCACACGAGTCGCTGCCGGGCACAGACTCGTGCGGCGGCTCGCCTATATAGGCGATCATGGCGGCGGCAAGGTGCTTGCAGCGGCCAACGTCGGCGTAACGCGGGCAGGTGCAACTGATGCGCAGCCGTCCTTCTGCCATTTCGGTGAAGCGCACCGTATATCGTTTGCTGCCGCGGACAGTGCAGCTGACATTCGTTTCTGGGCCGGCTTTCGTACACTGCATATCCGTAACCCGCCCCTTCCGGTAATATTCCATCCCGCGTTCATAATCGGTGGCGGTAAACAATGATTTCACCTGATTCAGATCCATCCGGAAACTCCATTCTGCAAGATTGATACCGTGCAAGCGGAAAAACGCCCGGTTTCCGCTGCATTCGCGTCTTTTCGCTCAGTATAACAGAGAACCACGGGAAAAACCATAGGCAACACACCGCAAGTGGGCATGAATTGTCCACCTGAAGCTGGAATTTGATTTATATCGTTCAAGAAAATTTTTTGGGAAACCCTTTGGGCGATTTGATTTTTTCTACTCAGGTTTGTGAAATAGGGGCGTATCCCCAATTTGGGGGACCCCCCTGTTCTGGTGGAGTCTGCGCAATTTTGAGCAGGCCCCCTTTGTACGTTTTTCGTACGAAGACAAAGCGACCGTAAATTGGACAGCAAAAGAGGCGTTTCCTCACTTTTGAGGATACCTCCCCAGAATTGGGGAGACGTGCTCAATTTTGAGCGAAAGTTTTTTCAGATGTGTCCAAAACTGGACAGACCCCTGCGGCGAATCTGACGCACCCTGTTTCATGGCTGAAGATTCAGCCGCGAAATTATGACGCAGGCGGGACAAACCTGAAAATGCGGTAGAACAATAGACAAAGAAAAACGTAAAGGAGTTTTTTACATGAACGAACAAGATATTATTAACCTGATCCTCGGTGAGCCTGAAGACGATTTTCACGGCACAGTCCCCAGCAAGGACAAGCGGCTGCGATTCGACCGGCTGCGCGGCCATGCCGGTGCGCTCATGCACCATACACATGGAAATCTGAACATTCAGGAGCCGTTGGAAACCCGCCGCAGCGCCTGCCTGATACTCGACGTGCCGCTTCCCGTTGTGGTGCTGAACGAATATGTGCGAAAACATTTTTCCATGCTCATGGAACTCAGCGACAGCGTATCACTGTCTAATGCAGGCGGCAGGCTGCGCATCAAGTGTACGGTCTGCGGACTGTGGGAGGAATGAAGGCGGAACATGGCTGGCTGGGGATGTGCTCCATTTGCGTCCGTCTGGTGTGATATAGGTGATATTCTTCCGGCTGTCCGTCCAAGTTGCCGAGTAACCCTCAGAGCGGAGCAGCGCCAGAAATTCTTCACGATTTCCGGCACAGCGCATACAATCGTCGATGACTCGCATCAGCTCGAACTTCCAGCTCTCGCCCTTGACTGCCGTGTAGTATTCCGCATTGGACATTCCACGCGACTGCCGCTGCTCATCTCTCTGGAATTTCGGCAGCCCCAATTCCTCGCAAATCTGGTCATTGCGGACGCGCAGTTCCTGAATCTGCTTGTCCGCCATATGCACTTTTTTGCCGGTTTCAAAATTGACACTGTTGATAATACAGTGTGAATGAATGTGTTCCCGGTCAACGTGCGTACGGACCAGTACCTCACAGCCCTCGAAGTATTCTGCCAGCCGCCGTGCGGCTTCGTGCGCCGTGCGCGGGTCAACGTCTGCACCCTTCGGGAAGCTCTGCACCATGTGATAAAACATCACGCCACCTTCCTTATGGTGCAGCAGCTTCGTACGGTGCGGCAACGGCAAAGCCGGATACCATGATCCGCAGCCGCGGCAGTGCGGGCTATACCTCGCACACGTTTGCGGAGCTTTCGCAGGTCGCGCAGCACTGGAACGATGTGCTTGGCTTTGACCGGGCACTGATGACGCTCGGCGGCTGGATCCGGATGGGCTTTGACAATCAATATCCGGACATTCTTCCGGCTTCTCCCGAGGCCGGCGGCAACGAGGGCCTTGCCGCACTTTCCACGCAGGTTCGCGATTACGGCTGGCTGTTCGGCCTGCACGATAACTATCAGGATATGTATGACGACGCGCCGTCGTTTGATACGAAATACCTGATGTACAACAAGGACGGCCGCCCGCAGACCGGCGGCGTATGGGCAGGCGGAACGCCCTATCTGATGGCGTCGGACAAGGCAATGGAGTTTGCTTACCGTAATCTGCCGCAGGTCAAGGATCTGTTTTCGCCGAACAGCTATTTTATCGACACAACGTTCAATGTACCGCTTGCCATCAGCTATGCGCCGAATGTGCTCAGCCGCAGCGAGGATATGCACTGGAAGCAGACGCTTGCCGGATACGCGCAGGACACGTTCGGTGTGTTCGGCTCGGAGGGCGGTGTCGAATGGGCCGTTCCATATGGAGACTACTTCGAGGGCATTCTCTCCAAAAAGACGTAGGCCGAGCCGGGAAGCCATATCGTGCCGCTGATGGAGCTGGTCTATGGCGACTGCGTGGCGCTGTATCCGCACATGAGCGAAAAGATCGGCACAAACGGCTATAACACGGCAAAGCATGTAGCGACAGATATTCTGTATGCGGAAAATCCGCTCTATCAGCTGATCGACGGCGTGTACTATGAAAACGACGACGTTGTTGCGGTGAAGCCCTCCGTCAGCGAGATCAAGCAGACCGGAAACAATACGTTCCAGATCACCTATCAGTGGGAGGCGCTGGAGGACGTTTCGGTTGAAGCGCAGACTGTCTTTACGCACTTTACAAGCGCGGCAGCAGCGTTCCAGGAGGCAAAGATTCTCTTCCAGGAGGGTCATAATCTTGCAGCAAGCGCATCGACGTGGAAAAAGGGCGATATCATCACAGACGGCCCGTATACCGTCACCATCACAAACAGCTCCAGCAGCCGGATCGCAGTTATGACGATGCTGCTTGGCGCAAATGGCCAGCGTCTGCATCTGTCGGACGGCAACGGCGACGCGTTTGGCCGGTATCTGCTCGGCTATCTCTGCGTCGGCAGCGATGGCGCGCTCCGGTTTGAAGAGGCAGCGCAGCTGATTACGGACGACTATGAGGTCTTCTCTCGCAATGATGCCGGCTACGGAGAGGAGCAGTCGCTTGGCTATTTCGATACGCTGATGAAGAACTCCTATGAGATTCTCTCTCCGCTGAACCGTCTGACAGCAGAGCGGGAAATGACGTCCCATTGCTTCCTGACGGCAGATGAGTGTGTGGAACAGACGACATTCGGCAACGTTACGATCACGGTCAATTTTGGCGCGCAGCCGTACACCTGCGCGGACGGAAGCGTTCTGCCGCAGTATGGCTTTACCGTTGTGTCGCCGTCGCTGGAGGCGTTCTACGCAGTGCGCTATAACGGCGTGGACTATCCGGACGGCGCAATGTTCGTGCTCAGCACGGACGATGGGAGCGCAATTCGCTCCGCGTCGAAAGTGACCGTTTACCACGCGTTCGGCGACGGCGACATCCGCTGGCGCGGCAAGCTTTATTCCGTTTCCGGAAAACAGGAGCTGAGCGTCTCTGATACGCCGGTTGTGCCGGTCAAGCCATCCGCTCCGGTCGGCTCGGGTGCATCCGGAACGAAAGAACCGGAGGCGCTCCCGTTTACCGATGTCGCAAAGCAGGACTGGTTCTATGGCGACGTTGCGTATGTCTATGAAAACAGCCTGATGAACGGTGTGTCAAAGACAACGTTTGCACCGGGACAGAAAACCACCAGAGCCATGATCGTAACCATTCTCTGGCGGCTAGAGGGAAGCCCGGCAGCAAAAGAAGCATCCGGATTCCATGATGTCCCAGCAAGTATGTACTATGCAGATGCTGTTGCATGGGCAGCGGAAAACGACATCGTCAATGGCTGCGGCGGCGGACGGTTTGCGCCGGATGACGCGATTACAAGAGAGCAGCTCGCAGCAATTCTGTACCGCTGCAGCCGCTATTGCGGCCAGAGCACCGCTGTGACCGCATCGCTTGAAGGCTTCTCTGACGCAGGCAGCGTAAGCGGCTATGCGCGTGAGGCGCTTGCCTGGGCATATGAAACAGGAATCGTGCGCGGCACAAGCGGCAGCCGGATCAATCCGGCAGGCTTTGCGACCCGTGCGGAAACAGCGGCCATGCTGCACCGCTATTTGAAGAAGTAAAGTTGTCAGGATAAACGGAATCCGGCAGACGTGCAAATTGTCTGCCGGATTCTGATAAGGAGAAAGAATATGGAGTTTCCCGAATCGTTTATTTACGCAGGCCCGGCGTTTTCTGCACCGGAGCAGCCCGTCCCCGCGCCGTATTTCCGCAGACAGTTCCGACTCGAACGTGTGCCGGAGCAGACGGAACTTTTGATCTGCGGCATCGGCTTTTATGAGCTGTATGTGAATGGGCAGCGCATCACCCGCGGCCGTCTGGCACCGTACATCTCCTCACCCGACGTTGCGGTCTATTATGATTCCTATGATGTCACGCCGCTGCTCAAAATCGGAGAAAACGTGCTCGGCGTCTGGCTTGGAAACGGCTTTCAAAACAATCCGGGCGGCTATGTCTGGGATTTTGACAAGGCGCGCTTTCGCGGCGCGCCGCGTTTTGCGCTGCGTCTGGACGAATGCAGCGGAGAGAAACGGCAGGCCATTTTGGAATCGGATAAGGCGTTTCTGACCGCTCCGTCGCCGCTTTTGTCCGATGACTACCGTGTGGGCGAGACTTATGACGCACGGAAAGAAAGACCGGACTGGCTGCTGCCGGGTACGCCGTCCGGCGAATGGAAGCCTGCGCTCTGCGCCGAGCATCCGCGCGGGGAACGCGTTCTGCGCACGACAGAGCCTGTTATGGTTGAAAAAGAGCTGCGCCCGGTTTCTATTCGAAAAGTGGACGATGGATATCTGTACGATTTTGGCGAGAACAACGCGGGCGTGTGCCGTCTGCATGTGACGGCCGAGGCAGGACAGACAATTACGATGCACCACGGCGAGCATCTGATCGACGGAAAGCTTGATCTGACAAACCTGACCTGCGACCGGACGACCGGAAGCCAGAAAGACGTTTATATCTGCAAGGCCGGAGAAAATGTCTATACGCCGACGTTCACCTATCACGGATTTCAGTATGTGTGGATCCGCGGCCTGCGCCCGGAGCAGGCAACGGAGGATGCGCTGACGTATCTTGTGATGCACACGCAGCTGCCGGTTCGCGGCGGCTTCCGCTGCTCGGATGAAACGGTCAACCGGATTCATGAAGCATCTATGCGCTCAACACTTTCCAATTTCGTCCACTTTCCGACAGACTGCCCGCAGCGCGAGAAAAACGGCTGGACGGCAGACGCTGCGCTGTCCGCAGAGCACACATTGCTCTATTTCGCGCCGGAGCGCTGCTATCACGAATGGCTTCGGAATATCCGAGGCTCACAGGCACCAGATGGATCGCTGCCTGGCATCGTGCCGACGGCAGGCTGGGGCTTTGTGTGGGGCAACGGTCCTGCGTGGGACTGCGTGCTGTTCTGGCTTCCGTATACGCTGATGCAATACCGGAATGATCTGGATGCCGTGCGGAAAAACGCGCACGCCATGCTGCGCTATCTGGACTATCTCACGACAAAAATCCGCCCGGATGGTCTTGTGGCGTTTGGGCTTGGCGATTGGTGTCCGGCTGGCCGCGGCTGCGGCGACTATCTTGCGCCGCTGGAACTGACCGACAGCATTATGGCGATGGATATCTGCCGGAAAGCGGCAGATATGTTCCGCAGGATTGGCAGACAGAAGCAAAGTGCCTTTGCCGCAGAGCTTGCCGATGCATTCCGGCAGTCAATCCGTTCAAATCTGATCAACTGGGAAACGATGCTTGTGAAAGGCAATTGTCAGACGTCACAGGCGATGGCGCTGTATTTCCATGTGTTCGAGGAAACGGAATGCGCACAGGCGTTTGCGCGGCTGATGGAGATCATTGAGACTGACGGAGAACGCATGAATGTCGGCGTGCTTGGCGGGAGAGTGCTGTTCCATGTGCTTTCTGCGTATGGGCAGAGCGCGCTGGCGCTGCATATGATCACAAGACCGGATTTTCCGTCGTATGGCAACTGGATCGTGCGCGGCGCAACAACGCTCTGGGAGGAATTCCAGCCGGAGCGCGATGAGGTGACCTCGCTCAACCATCATTTTTGGGGCAATGTGAGCAGCTGGTTCATGCAGACACTCGCCGGCATTCGCTGTTTTTCTGCGCAGAACCCAGACGAAATCCGCATCCAGCCGTTCTTTCCAGACGACATGACGTTTGCCGAGGGCTGGCACCAGACGCCTCAGGGCCGTGTGTTTGTACGCTGGGAGCGCACAGACGCACAGATCTGTCTGCATATTGAAGTGCCGGACGGCGTGCGCGGATGGATTGTTCTGGAGGACGGATATAAATTTGCCGATACGGGAACGACGAAACGACTGCTGGAAAGCGGAAGCTTTTTCGCAAAAGATCATTAAACGTTTGTTCCGGCGTTATCCTGGAACGGCGGCGGGAAATCCTTTCAACAACAGAATATTCCGAAGTGCACCATGAAACGTAATGAAGGAGCGCTGCGACCGAGAATGGCCGCAGCGCTCCTTTTGGTGCTCTTTAGGAGAAATTCGGAGGTGGAAATACACTCCCAAACAACTGAATAACCAGCAACGCGGACAACACCACAGGTTGGGAAACGCGCCGTGGGCAGCCTTGGCAGGCTGCATCATGCCGCCCGATCTGCTTGGATACACAATGTCCGGCCATAAATGGGGGCCCCACAAAGTGGCCTACTTTGTGGGGAAAGGAGAAACAAACGAAGTGGTTGAGCTTTCACGCTTGCGTGGAAGCGAAAGATACGCAGTTTGTTTCGACGCAAGACAGGCTGCCGTGGCTGGGGTCGCAAGCAGTCAAGACCCCTTCCACGAGCTGTGAGAGCTGCCAAGCTCTGTCCGCGCTGCTCCCAATCGCCGGGGCGCGAGCTGCAAATACGGCGGAAAAGAAAACCCTAGCGACTAATGTAACGACTACAAAAGGCAAAAAACTGAATTTCAAATTTACATAGCGACTAATGTAGCGACTACGGAATCTGAGATGCAGAAAATCTGGGTTTCATGTGTTGTACGAAACGAAAAATTGATTTTTCCGTCTGGACGGTACAAGAATGAGACTACGTTTTAGGCTTTTCTTGCCATGCAAGAAAAGCGCAAGCATCGCGTTTTGGTACCAAAACGCAGCTTGCAGGGAAAACCCTGACCCCAATGCCGCCTCCGGACGGAAGATTAACGGCTGAACTGCGGCACAAGTCAGAAAATGCACATCGGCGCAGCTATTCGCTCCGCGGCGTGAGGCGCGTTGTGCCGACGTGTGCGGTTTTGCGGGCCGACTGCGCATCCGTGCAGGTTTGCGCCACGCAAACGCCGCGTCCGCCCTCCGTGCGGCGCAAAAAAACGAGGGCTGGCATCAAGCCAGCGCTCGCCTTACAAATCGAACAAAGGAGATGATCTATGACAGCATTACGCAGCCCACCAGTGCTAGAAAGATCCCGTCCGCAAACGCCGTGTGCACATGATACCACGGTTGAAACACTGTGAGCATCAGTACCAGGTACACCAGCGGAATGGACAATCTCAATTTCATCGCAATACGAATCAGCAAAAGCAGCAAGTGAAGCATCATGGACAAACAGGCAGTTAACACAAGCAATCCTCCTCAAACGGTTTGTCGGATGTTAACTCTCTTGCTGCAATTTTACAAGTACATAGATTTCTGATTGGACAATTCTTCTCGGCCATTCAAAAACCAATTTCGATTCCCGGAATGGGAGAAAGGAAACCAAATGAAGCAGAAACAGTATCACTCGCTGGAAGAGTTACCGTTGATGATGAACATGACAGATGTTGCTGCCGCCCTTGGCATTTCCAGAGCCGGAGCGTACAAACTCGCCCACAGTGCAGATTTCCCGGCGTTTCAGATCGGCAAACGAATTGTCGTTTCGCGTGAGAAATTTCTCGAATGGCTGGACCGGCAGTGTGAGGAACAAAAATGTGTGTGAAGGAAGATTGGACTTGCTATTCGGCTGTGCTTGTGGTAATCGTGTGTGCTGATAAAATGAGAAGGAGGTAAACACGATGCCGAAACGACGAGCCAACGGCGAAGGGAATATTCGCAAGCGGAAAGACGGACGCTGGGAAGGCAGATATACGGCGGGCTATGATGCAAACGGAAAGGCGATCACGAAAAATGTGCTTGGCAAGACGCAGGCAGAAGTCAAAGATAAATTGCGTGCGGCCATTGAGGACAGCAAGAAGCTCGATCCGGTGAAGGCTGGCAGCTATACACTCGAACAATGGATGAAGCTCTGGTACTCCGTTTATGTCGAACCGCAGGTACGGTACTCAACACGGGAATTTTACCACAACGCCATAGATCATCACATTATTCCGGAACTTGGAAATGTAAAGCTGGAAAAACTGACGATGCTGCAAATTCAGCAATTTTACAATGAGCTGCTCAAAAATGGCCGTGTGCAGAAGAAAAACCAGCCGGAGCTGAAAGAACATGGCCTAAGTCCTCGCATGGTGCAGTGTGTCCATGTGGTGCTGAACAAGGCGTTGGAGTATGCAGTGGAAGAAAAATTGATCCTTGCGAATCCAGCAAAGAAATGCAAAATTCCGAAAAACACGCGCAAAGAGATGAACATCCTGCCTGAAGCGTTGATCGGCCCATATTTGAGTGCGTCGAAAGAGCATGGGATTCTTGCGCCGATGTATCTGGAGCTGACCACAGGCTTACGGCGCGGAGAACTGCTGGCCTTACGGTGGGAGGACTTGGACGTTCGGAACCGCACGTTGTCCATCAATAAAAGCGTTGCGCGGCAGGACGGAAAGCTGGTCATCAGCACACCGAAAACACCAAATTCCATCCGAACGGTGTTGCTCCCAGCAGATACGATAAAACTTCTCGTGGAAGAACACGCAAGACATCCTGCAAATCCGTATTTGTTCCCATCTCCGCGCACGGGAGAGACGTGGGACCCGGACGGCTTCCGCAGACTTCACGACAGGATCATCAAGGAGATCGGCGCGGAACATGTGATACTAAAATCTAGTAAAACACTTTAACCGTCTTACCAGATATGCTATACTGT
>OLSA01002966.1_pt1 | contig 12177 bp, 10 predicted proteins | sample 1672731 | NCBI WGS metagenome assembly OLSA01 (sample SAMEA3136718, study PRJEB25190) | human gut metagenome | biome: human gut; feature: human-associated habitat; material: faeces | place: Austria | collected 2013
AACCGCTGATTAAGCGTTTACCATATCCTTTAATGCTTTACCAACTTTGAATTTTGGAGTCTTAGTAGCAGCGATAGTCATAGTCTCGCCAGTTCTTGGGTTGCGGCCCTCTCTTGCTGGTCTCTCAGATACTTCGAAAGTACCGAAACCAACTAACTGGATCTTACCACCGTTTACTAATTCCTCAGATACAACATCTGTAAAAGCCTTTACTGCCTTCTCTGCGTCTTTTTTGGAAATCTCTGCCTTCTCAGCTACTGCTGCGATTAATTCTGTCTTGTTCATTGTATTATCTTCCTCCTAAAACTTCTGTCTAACATCAGTATTCCTAAACCCGGTTCACCGATACTCTATCATTTATATCTTTTTTGCCCTTGTTTGTCAAGGTATTTCCACGTTTTGCGGGCTTTTTTCGGGCTTTTGTTTCCTGTTTTAGGCCGCTTTCTGAAAGTGCTTTCAATTTTCCATCTGACGCCCCAGAAAACCTGCTGCTGTCTGGGCCAGCTTCAGCTCCGTATCACCCATTTTCGTCCGCTGGTCCCTGGAAAATAATGCCACGCTCCCGATGGCATCCCCTTCGCAGATGATCGGCACAATCACCTCCGCACAGAGCCCTTCCACCTCATCCGGCACCAGATACAAAAAACGTTTGTCCCCGGCTGCCGCCTGAACCGTTTCACGCTCCATGATCACCCGCTCTAACTCCCGGCTGATGGTCTTGGACAGCAGCTCCTTCTTCGGCCCGCCTGCCACCGCCACCACCTGGTCCCGGTCCGTGATACACACCATCAGCCCCGAACTCTGCGCCATAGCCTCCGCATACTGACCGGAAAATGCTGTCAGTTCCATCATTGGAGAATATTTCTTTAAAATAATCTCTCCTTCCCGGTCTGTAAAGATCTCCAGAGGCGTTCCCTCACGCAGCCTCAATGTCCTTCGTATCTCCTTCGGAATGACAACTCTGCCAAGATCATCAATTCTTCTTACAATTCCCGTAGCTTTCATAATGTTTATTCCTCCTGCATATCCATTTCCATGGTTTCCATATTGTGTGTCTTATGGGTAGTATGTGGAAATGCGGGGGGAAATATACACGGCTGCTTTCTAGTCTCCTCTCAAGTTCCTATTTTACTTCCACTAACTCGATCTTAAAATTCAGCTCTTTTCCCGCCATCTCATGGTTCGCATCAAAGGTAATCGTTTTCTCCTCTTTTGCAATCACTTTCACCGGGAATGGCTGGCCATACTGATTACTTAAATACACCTGCTGTCCAACCTCCAGATTCTCGGAACCTGGCAGCTGTGCGATCTCCAGTTCGAAAATAGCCTGTGGATCTGGCTGGCCATATGCCTCTTCTGGCATTAAGTGGATCTCTTTTACCTCGCCCACTTCCATATCTGCCACTGCCGCGTCAAAGCCCTTGATCATCTGGCCTGCGCCGCATACAAACTCTAACGGCTCGCCGCGGTCGTAAGAAGAGTCGAACTGTGTTCCATCATTAAAAGTTCCCTTGTAATGGGTGCGGCAGGTCTTGCCTACATTACGTCCTGTAATTGTATCCATGTGATTGATTCCTCCGTCTTCTAGGTGGCAAAACTTTTGACACCCATATTTTATTAATAACTCATACATTGTCTTTTAGTATACTAGAAAACTACCATTTGGGAAACCCATTTCTTTACCTGTTCTCCTACCTCTTCCGCTGTGAGTCCATCCACACAGAACCAGTCGGTATCCTTGCGTTCCCGGAACCAGGCTTTCTTCAATGGCATCAGATGTTTCAGATAATACTCGAAAAATTCCCGGCTTCGCGTGGAATCCGCTTCTTTATGCGCCCTTAACGTTTCTTCCGAAGCATCTAAAAATAGAATTCTCGCTGGCATACACGCCCGTACCGCTTCCAATTCCGATTTTAATGCACTCGCAATCTCCCAATTTTTTCCCATACTTTTTGGATAATTCAGCGTGTAAAATTCAATTTCCTCTGCCCCAAAATCCATAATACTGACCGGATGTGTGATAGCTTCCTCATACCTGGCAATTTTATTTTTCAGCCATAGTTTCTGGATTTCCAGGTAATCCTCGTATTGATTCTTATCCAATTTTCTTCGTTTTACCTCTTCAATCACATGGCGGTTCGATTCGAAGCTAACAGAAATACGTGGTTCCTGTATTTGTAAATACTGAACGGCGGTTGTTTTCCCTGTCGCCATGCAGCCTTGAAGAGAAAGTACAACAGGTTTCATAAATTTCCCTCTTTATCTTGCAAATTTCTTCACGCCTGCCAGTACCGCCGCCATGATCACGAAGGACACCGCCAGCACAATCACCGGATTCTGCACCACGCCAGCGATACAGTAGCCGATAAATGACACGGTTGCCGCCACTGCCACATACGGAATCTGGGTGGTGACATGGTTCATATGGTCACACTGCGCGCCTGCTGAGGACATGATCGTGGTATCGGAAATCGGAGAACAATGATCGCCGCAGACTGCACCTGCCAGACAGGCGGATACGGTGATCACCAATAGCTCCGACGGCAGGTTGATTCCTGCTATGATCGGAAGCAGAATACCGAAGGTTCCCCAGGAAGTTCCCGTGGAAAATGCCAGGAAGATCGCTACTAAGAACACGATAGCCGGAAGCATCGCCGTCATATGACTGGCGCTTCCCGCAAAAATCGCGCTGACATACTCTCTTGCGCCCAATAAGCTGGTCATATTAGACAAGGTCCATGCAAATGTCAGGATCAGCACCGGACTGATCATGGCTTTAAATCCTTCTGGAAACGCATTCATACAGTCCTGGAAGGTAAGAACCCGTCTCACCAGGTAAAATATAATGGTAAACAGCAATGCCGCCGCAGAACCCATGGAAAGGCTCAAAGAAGCGTCACATCCTGCAAACGCCTTGACAAAGCTTTCACCTTCAAAAAATCCACCGGTATAGATCATTCCTGTCACGCAGCATACGATCAGCGCCACCACCGGAACCGCCAGATCCACCACAGTTCCCTTGGTAGAAATCGCTCTCATGGAACCGTCATCCGCCACACGATTTCCGCAGGTAAACAGATCGCCCTTTGCCGCATTGTCCTCATGCTTTTTCATCGATCCAAAATCAATATCAAAAGCAATAATAAGAATAATCATGGCGATGGTAAGCAGAGAATACAGGTTATAAGGAATAGATCTCATAAACAGATCCAGTCCATCCGTATCCGCCGTCACACCAGCCACTGCCGCTGCCCAGGAAGAGATCGGTGCGATCATGCACACCGGAGCTGCCGTGGCGTCAATAATATACGCCAGCTTTGCCCTGGAAACATTGTGTTTATCCGTCACCGGACGCATGATGCTTCCTACGGTTAGACAGTTAAAATAATCATCCACGAAGATCAGGACGCCCAGCGCAAAGGTAGCAAACAACGTTCCTTTTCTTGTCTTGATCCGCTTCTGCGCCCATTTTCCATAAGCCGCCGAACCGCCGGCTCTGTTCATCAGCACCACGATGGTTCCCAGAACCACTAAAAAGATCAGAATTCCCACATGGGAACTATCTGAAAGCGACGCGATAAAACCATCCCGGAACATCGTGGTATATGCGTCAACAATATGAAACTGTGCATAAAATAACGCTGCCGTGGCAATTCCAACAAACAGCGAACTATACACCTCCTTGGTGATCAGCGCCAGTACGATTGCCACAACCGGCGGCACCAGAGACCAGAATGTTGCATACATAATAAAAAATCCCTCCATAATACAATTCGTCTTATAAAACGTATCTGTTATGGAGGGAAATGTCAAGCATTTTATTTCTTCACGCACAATTCCTGCAGCCGTTTCAATATTTCCTGCGCCTTGTCTGCCATAGACAAACAATCCTGGTTTTTCTTATTCCGTTCCTGATACAGAAATCCCGGTGTCTCACCCATCTGCATCTTTAACGCCCCTTTGTACTCTGCCACCAGCGCCGGAATGCCCTCGGTGTTTAACTTCGCCTTCGGGAACATGGAGATCCGCACCTCCTGGCGGTTGATCCCCACCTCGGTCACGTATGCCTGATGCGCTAACGCCTTGATGAGTGCGATCCGCAGCAGATTGTCCACGGCCTTTGGAATATCCCCGAACCGGTCGATCAGCTCATCCTGCATATCCATATATTCTTCCTCAGACTCGATGGCAGAGATCCGCTTATACACATCCAGCTTCTGATATTCATTCTTAATATAAGAAACCGGAATGTACGCATCGATATCGCAGTCTACCACCGTCTGGAAATCCTCTTCCTCGTCCCGTTTTCCCCGCAAAGCTTCCACCGCCTGATTTAACAGCTTGCAGTACAGGTCATAACCAACCGCCTCCATATGCCCATGCTGCTCCGCGCCCAGCACATTTCCGGCGCCGCGGATCTCCAGATCACGCATGGCAATCTTGATGCCGGAGCCTAATTCTGTAAATTCACGGATGGCCTGAAGCCGCTTTTCCGCCACTTCTTTTAACACCTTATCCCGCTTATACATCAAAAACGCATAAGAAGTCCTGCTGGAACGGCCCACACGGCCCCTTAACTGGTAAAGCTGGGACAGACCCATACGGTCTGCGTCCTGAATGATCATGGTATTCGCGTTAGAAATGTCCAGTCCGGTCTCGATGATGGTAGTAGACACCAGCACATCGATGTCGCCGTTGATGAAATCCAGCATGATCTTCTCTAACTGGTGCTCATGCATCTGCCCGTGGGCGAACACCACATTGGCATCCGGCACTAATTGTGCCACATGGTTCGCCACCTCTTCAATATCCTTCACCCGGTTGTATACATAATACACCTGTCCGCCTCTGGCCAGCTCCCGTTTTATACCTTCCCGGACCATCTCATCATTATATTCCATCACATAGGTCTGGATCGGTACACGGTCCACCGGCGGTTCCTCCAGCACACTCATATCCCGGATTCCCACCAGGCTCATGTGAAGCGTTCGCGGAATCGGAGTTGCCGTCAACGTCAGAACATCCACATTTTCCCTTAATTTCTTGATCTTTTCCTTATCTGATACGCCAAACCGCTGCTCCTCATCGATGATCAGCAGTCCCAGATCTTTAAAATGCACATCCTTTGACAATACCCGATGTGTTCCAATGACCACATCCACCAGACCCTTTTTTAAGTCTTCCAGGGTCTTTTTCACCTGCGACGGCGTGCGGAAACGGGATAGCAGGTCCACCCGCACCGGGAAATCCTTCATTCGCTGGACGAAGGTATTGTAATGCTGCTGGGCCAGAATGGTGGTCGGCACCAGATACACCACCTGTTTTCCGTCCTGCAGTGCCTTAAAAGCCGCCCGAAGCGCGATCTCCGTCTTACCATAGCCTACGTCACCGCAGATCAGACGGTCCATGATCTTCCGGCTCTCCATGTCTTTCTTGGTGGCGTCAATGGCATCTAACTGGTCGTCCGTCTCATCATATGGGAACAGCTCCTCAAACTCCCGCTGCCACACGGTGTCCTCGCTGTACTGGAAACCATTGGAATCCTGTCTGGCGGCGTAAAGCTCCACCAGGTCTTTTGCGATCTCCTTGACCGCCCCCTTCACCCTGGCCTTAGTTTTCTTCCACTGTTCACCGCCTAATTTATTCAGCTTCGGCGCTTTGGCGTCGCTTCCGGCGTATTTCTGGATGCCGTCTAAGCGAGTGGCTGGCAGATACAGGTTTCCGCCGTCCGCGTACTCAATCTTCAGATAGTCCTTGATCACCTTATCCTGCTCGATCTTCTCGATACCCCGGTAAATGCCCAGTCCATGGTCCTCATGGACCACGTAATCACCAATGGAAAGCTCCGTAAAGCTCTGGATCTTCTTGCCCTCATAGGAGGTCTTTTTCTTTCTCCGCTTCTTTTTGCTGCCGCCGAACATATCGCCCTCAGTGATCACCACAAACTTGATCTGCGGATACTCAAAACCCCGGTGCAGCACACCATAAGTCACCAGGATCTCTCCAGGCTGCACACTCCGCTCCGGATCATCCGTACAGAAAGCGCTCAGTTCATACTCTCTCAAATCCCCCGCCAGACGGCTTGCACGGGTCCTGGAGCCGGACAGCAGGACCACCCGGTATTTCTCCTTTTTCCACCGCTTTAAATCTCCGATCAGCATCTCAAAGCTGTTCTGATAGGAGTTGATATTTCTCGTCTGGATGCTGTAACGGTTCTTGATCTCCTGTCCCGGAAGCTTCTGTTCCAATCCGGTGACACAGACCGTATGAGGCGTTTCCAGCTCCGCCAATGTCTCCCGTATCGAATAGAGAAGAGAGGTCTGCTCCGGCAGAAGATAACCCTTTTCCAGCCGGTTCATCATGCTTTCCCGGAATTCCGTCTCCACCGCTTCTCCCCGCTCCTTTAAGCGGATAGGCTCGTCTAAGAACACCGCTGTCTCTTCCGCAGGAAAATATTCAGCAAATGACACCGTATCCTGGCAAAAATAGGTGAGATAACTGTCCAGAGATCCGGTTGCCATGCCATCCTTCAGATTTTCCTTGAATTCTTCGATGATCGAACGAATCCTATGGGCTTCTTCTGTCTGAAACTGCTCCCGCAAGGTCTTTTCATAAGATTTTTCCGATTTCGTGATCCGCTCCAGCCCCATCTCCACCTGCTCCGGTGTCAGCACGATTTCCGTGGCCGGGTACAGTACCACTTCTTCCAGCTGCTCTACCGACCGCTGGCTCTCCGGATCAAAGCTGCGGATGGAATCCACCTCATCGCCCCACAGCTCGATCCTGACTGGAAGCTCCTCCGTCAGCGGGAAAATATCCACAATGCCACCGCGGATGGAGAACTGTCCCATACCGTCTACCTGTGCCATGCGCTCGTAGCCTAAGGACACCAGCCGCTTTCTCCATTCCTCAATATCGATCACCTCTCCCTGGCTCACCGTCAGGATCTGGCTCTCTACCATGGAAAGTGGCAGCAAATGATCCATAAGGCCATCAATGGTAGTCACCACCACGCCGCTTTTTTCCTCGATCAGATGCCGCAGCACCTGCATCCGCTCCCTGGTGATCAGGTTGCCGTGGATATCCGCATTATAAAAAAGAAGGTCCTTGGCCGGATACAGCCAGACTGCGTCTGTAAAGCACCGGAAATCCTCGTAGATTTCCTTCGCTCTGGAGTCGTCGTAAGTTACCACTAACTTCCAGGGCAGTGTCTCCCCGGCCTCCCACATCAGATGAACCTTCTGGGAATCCATGCACCCGCTGATCTGAACCGGCCCTTTTCCCCGGTTGAGATCCCGATTCAGTTCTTCATACTCCGCCAGTTCTGTCAGCGGATTCACAAATACCCTGCTCATAATTTCTACTCGCCCTTTTTCTTCATATTATAATGATTCATGGCTGCGTCCATGCCCTTGTCTAAGATCATCTCTGCCGCATTCGCCGCGTCCTTAAATGCCTCATCCATCTTCGCCTGGTCTTCTTTGGAGAAATGCCCCAGCACGTAATCTGCTAAATCCATGCCCTTCGGCTTATCGCCAACGCCGACCTTGATCCGTGGAAATTCCTGGGTTCCCAGATGGGCAATGATATTTTTGATCCCATTGTGACCGCCTGCGCTTCCTTTTCCACGAAGCCGTAACTGTCCCGGTTCTAAACTGATGTCATCATAGATCACCAGAATATCTTCCGGATCTACCTTATAAAAATCGGCCGCTGCCCGGACACTCTCACCGCTTAAATTCATATATGTCTGCGGTTTTAACAGGATCACTTTCTGACCTGCTAATATTCCTTTCCCGCACAGTCCCTTGTGTTTTTTCTCTTCTACTTCGATCCCCATCCGGTCCGCCAGAATATCGATCGTCTCAAAACCCACGTTATGACGGGTATGCGCGTATTCCTTTCCCGGATTTCCTAAACCTACTATAATATACATGTATGTTATCCTTTCCAGACCATCCAGACCAGTTTTTCATTCGTTTTCCTGCGCCCGTCCGGCCTCAATTCCATTTTATGTGCCAGCCTGCCACCGTCTTATCCCTGCATTCCCGGAAAAACCGTCTCCACAGGCATTTCCTTTAGCATAACAGTTCCAAACTTTCTTGTAAAGGCTCAACTTTTCCTGCAAAGATTCATATTTTTCTTGCAAATGCTCCACTTTTTCTTGCAAATGCTCCACTTTTTCCTTGAAACCTCTTGCTATTTATGATAAAATCATGTGTTGGCAATGATAACAAATTTCATTTACCAAGCCTTTGGTAGACATGGAGGGAGCTTCTACATGAATTCTAATAACCAGTTTGACGTCATCATCATCGGCGCCGGCCCTGGCGGTATTTTCTCCGCATATGAGCTGATGCAGAAAAAGCCGGATTTAAAGGTAGCAGTGTTTGAGAGCGGTTACTCTCTGGAGAAACGCCACTGCCCGATCGATGGCGTGAAAGTTAAATCCTGTATCAAATGTCCGACCTGTGCGATCATGAACGGTTTCGGCGGTGCAGGTGCATTCTCTGACGGAAAATATAACATCACCAATGACTTTGGCGGAACTTTATACGAATATATCGGCAAAAAAGAAGCCATCGATTTAATGAAATATGTGGATCACATCAACGTGACCCATGGCGGTGAGGAGACCCGTATGTTCTCTACCGCAGGCACCAAATTCAAAAAACTGTGCATGCAGAATAAATTAAAACTTCTGGATGCTTCTGTACGTCACTTAGGAACTGATATTAACTACGTGGTTCTGGAAAATCTTTACAATGAGATGAAAGAGAAGGTTCACTTCTTCTTTCACACTCCGGTAACCCACATTGAAGTTCTGGACGATGGCTATCGTGTATTATATGGCAATGACCAGTACGCAGACTGCAAACAGTGTATCGTGTCTGTCGGCCGCAGCGGAAGCAAATGGATGGAAACCATCTGTAATGAACTGGACATCCCAACCAAGTCCAACCGTGTAGATATCGGCGTTCGTGTGGAGATTCCTGCTGTGATCTTCTCCCATTTGACCGACGAGTTATACGAGAGTAAGATCGTATACCGCACAGAGAAATTTGAGGATAATGTCCGTACCTTCTGTATGAACCCGAACGGTATCGTAGTAAACGAGAACACCAACGGTATCGTGACCGTAAACGGCCACAGCTACGAGGATCCGAAGAAACAGACCGAGAACACCAACTTTGCTCTTCTGGTCGCAAAACATTTCTCCGAGCCATTTAAGGACAGTAACGGCTACGGCGAGAGCATTGCCCGTCTTTCCAATATGTTAGGCGGCGGTGTCATCGTACAGCGTTTTGGCGACCTGATCCGTGGACGCCGCAGTACGGTCAACCGTATCGAAGAGAGCACTGTAACACCAACTCTGGCAGCAACTCCTGGCGACTTAAGCCTGGTTCTTCCAAAACGTATCTTAGACGGCATCATCGAGATGATCTATGCCCTGGATAAGATCGCTCCTGGTACTGCCAATGACGACACCCTGCTTTATGGCGTTGAGGTCAAATTCTACAACATGGAAGTTGACATCGATAAGAATCTGGAGACCCGCTACAAAGGTCTTTACATCATTGGCGACGGCAGTGGCGTGACCCACTCCCTGTCCCATGCATCCGCAAGCGGTGTGTATGTGGCTCGGAAGATCGCAGAGGCAGAGTAATTCTCCATACGTCAATTATAACGAGTGATACACATCTAAAAATACCGCTTCAAACCATCCGTTTTGATGGTGAAGCGGTATTTTTATTGATCTCTTTGTTCATTTTTTGCAATATACTGACTTGGACTCATTCCTGTTTTTCTTTTAAACAACTGAGAAAAATACTGAGGGTTTTTCCCACATCCTACCAGCTCTGCAATGGTCTGAATTGGTTCTGGATGACTGCATGATAAATACTCTTTCGCTTTTTCTATCCGTACATTGGTAAGATATGCCGAAAATTTTATTCCTGTATCTTTTTGAAATTTTTTGCAAACGTAATTTCTATTCAAAAACAAATACTGCTCACAAATATTTTTTAATGTCAGGTCCTGATCCGAAATATGCGTCTCTACATAATCAAAAATCTGTTCTGTGATCAGACTTACCGTATGCCTTCCCGAATCCCTTAAAGATTGATTTTCTAATATACGGTAAACATATTCTTTTAATTCTTCGATTGTATTTTTCCCATTTAATTCCTCTAACACTTGATCCAAATGAGTATTTGAAAACTCATTATGAATTGGAATTTTCAACAAAACATAGGAAATCATCAATTTTAAAAATTTCGGTTCATTAATTCCAGCAAGGAGATTTTTTAACGTCTGAAAATGATCGTCCTGTAAACAGGCGGCATCACATTCTCTTAATATATAATCATAATTACAATAAGATAATGTACGAAACTGGTTCAGATAATAAATCATGCTATAGCGCTTAATCTTAGGCATTAATTTCTGCAACAGCAGCAAAAGACTGCTATACATCTCTATACAAATGTCTGTTTTCTCATCTAAATTTAATTCTTTTAAAATTTGTTCTATTTCCAGCTTGAACAATTCTGACTTTCCATGAGTTTTTTGAAAAAACAAAGTTAATGTATTTACTGTATAAGTTCCATGAATCGTCATTTTAGAGAGTTCTTTCACAGTTCGTTTTTTTAATTGTTCAAGAAATTTTGATAATTTCTTTTCTTCCAGATAATAAATATAAATAATCTGATATGGTGTGTCATAAAAATCCATATAAGGCTCATATCTGGAAACCGCCATACTCAATTCATAGTTTTGATATACATAATCATTGATCATACTGAACAATACATGGTGTTGTAAATTACTTAAAACTGTGAACTGGTTCTGCGTCAGTTCCTGACTATCCATCAGTTCCTGACAATCGCGGACTACTCCTTGTACGCTTTCCAAAATCTGTTCTTCATTACATGGCTTCAATAAATAATACTTTACGCCATAACTCATGGCCTTTTTGGCATATTCAAACTCTCCATACCCTGATAATAAAATAAATTGTGTTTTTATCCCTGTTTCATGTACTTTTGCAATCAATTCCAGACCATCTAAGCCTGGCATCTTAATATCCGTCAATACAATATCCGGGGACTCATCTAAAATCATATCATATGCTTCCAGTCCATTCTTGCAAAGACCAATTACTTTTATATGATATTCCTCCCAATTAATGATATGAGCAAGCGTTTCTCTGGTAAAACGTTCATCATCCACAATGATTATCTTCAACATTCTGTGTTTAACCTCCCTTGCACTTGCGAACATGGAATTGTAATAGCAGCAACCGCAAAATTTTCTTCATTGTATAATTGCAAACCATATTCTAATCCAAAAATCAGCTGAATGCGTTGATTAATATTCAAAAGACCAATTCCAAGCCCATGTATCTGACTCTGACCTTCTTTTTTCTGTAAGTTTTTTAAAAGTCCCTCTTCGAAAAAGGAACCATCATTTTTTATTGCAACCCGAAATGTTGTTTCGTCTAATCTTTCTGCTGTAATAAGGATATGACAGGAGTTTAACATCTGTTCTAGACCATATTTAATTGCATTTTCTACAAGCGGCTGGATACTAAGCGGCGGAAGCAGACAATCCTTTAATGACGGATCCACTTCAAATCTGTAGATCAATTCTTCCTCATATCGTATTTTTTGTATCGTCAAATAATATTGCACCAGTCTTAATTCCTCGCTCAATGGAACCAATGATTGTTTTGTATTTAAGGATGTTCTCAAAAGCGCAGCCAATGCCTCTACCATTTTAGAAATTTCTTCGTTTCCAGATACCTTCGCTCTCCAGTTGATTGAATCCAGAGTATTATACAAAAAATGGGGATTAATCTGTGCCTTTAATGTCTTCAACTGCATATTTTTCAAAGCCATATTCAATTCATAATCCTGTTTGATCAAAGTTTCTATCTTTTGTGCCATCCGGTCAAAATTCTGATGTAGCATCGCAATTTCATCTTTCCGGTTAGAATAATCATAGGTATTTAATACTGTATGTGCATTATTTCCTGAGAATAGACGGATTTTTTGATGAAGGTGATTAATATCCTTCATACTTTCCCGTATGGAAACATGTACTGCGATAATGGAAACCACAATACTGATTCCCAATAACAATAAAAATAGATATAATAAATACTGTTGGGTTTGA
>OLSA01002967.1_pt1 | contig 12176 bp, 10 predicted proteins | sample 1672731 | NCBI WGS metagenome assembly OLSA01 (sample SAMEA3136718, study PRJEB25190) | human gut metagenome | biome: human gut; feature: human-associated habitat; material: faeces | place: Austria | collected 2013
GGCCGAGGAGCGCAGTACTACTGGAGGTAATTCAAGCGACGAGAACGCAGGAGCGCCCCAAAACAAACTCTTTAGGGCTTGTGGGCTCTTGTCAACTGATGGTATAGAAGGCGAATAAGCGACATAAAATACGCCGCGTATTTTTCGCGGCCTTTTTAAAGAATAATTTAAGGAATAAAACTGATATTATGATGAGAGTGCTTGCCCTTGACATAGGGGATAAACGCATAGGAGTGGCGGTGAGCGATCCGCTGGGCATTACCGCCCAGGGCCTTGAGACCTACACCCGGACGGGCGACCTGGATAAGGACACTGACTACCTAATAGCGCTGGCCAACAAATACAAGCCGGTGCGGCTGCTTTTCGGTATGCCCCGCAATATGGACGGAAGTTACGGCTTTGCAAGCGAAAAGGTTAAGGAATTTGCTGCAGCTATGTGCGAAAAGTGGGACGGAGAGCATACCTTCTACGACGAGCGGCTCACTACCGTTCAGGCGGAAAGGGTGCTGTACGAGGCCGAGATGGATTGGCGCAAGCGACGTAAGGTGATAGACAAGCTGGCGGCTGTGGTAACTCTGGAAGGCTACCTTGCTACCAACCCAAAGCTTTGACAGGGAGATGAAAAGATGAAAGACAGGAATATAATAGATCAGATAGGCGAAGACGTAGTGCTGCTGGATGAGGACGGAAAGGAGAACACCTTCGAACACATACTTACCTTTATGTATGAGGGTAAGAAATATGTAGCGCTTTCTCCCATTGCGGATGAGGAAAGCGCTATGGACGACGATGAGGCGGAGGTGGTGCTGTTCCAGATAACCAGCGAAAACGGAGAGGATACCTACGTCAGCATAGACAACGAGGTGCTGCTGGACGAAGTATTCGCCGAGTTTCTCGACCTCATGGACGAGATAAACGAGGAAGCGGAAAAGGAATAGGCCGATTTATAAAAAAGCCGCAAAGCCGCGGTTTTTTTATTGCATAGCAAGCGTGGGCAGGCTTTAGTCCGCCCCGCAGCCTGCGCTCTTGTAGATGAACCTGGGCTGCTCCTTGAGGCCGCCGAGGGTGAGCTCGCTGTCAGCCATATCGCGCAGGGCCTTGAGCCTGTCCGAAAGGCCGGAAAGGTCGCCGTCGAAGGCGTCGATGAGCTTTTGTATGCCCTCGTCGTTCAGCTTTACTATGCCGTCGCGCAGCTCCTTTGAGCCGTCGGTGAGCCGGCGCACCCCGTCTATAAGCTCCGGCGCGGAGCCCTGCATCTTTTTGACGCCGGAGTAAAGCTCGGCTGTGCCGGAATAAAGCTGTGCGGTGCCGGATTTAAGCTCCGCCGCCCCGCCTGCGAGCTTTGCGGCGCCTGCTTGCGCCTCGGATACGCCGGCGGTATAATCGTTGAGGCCGGTATAAAACTTATTGTATTCGTCAAGCTGGGCCTTAAGCGCCTGTATCTGCCCCGCACCCTGCGATGCGGCCTGATATTTTTCCTCCGTGATTTTCTCGATCTGTGCCTGCACCGCTTCAGACTGCATCTGCGCGTTTACTGCGGCGTCGATCCTTGCCTTTTGCTCATCGGGCAGCGCGGAATAATCTTCCAGAGTGAGTTTGAATTCGGTCAGTACACCTGCAAGCACCTGCTGGCGCACTGCGGCCTCCACCCGCGCCCGAATTTTGACGCTCATGCCGTCGGAAAGAGAATCGAGCACCTCGCCGTAGTTTTCAATGGTGAGGTCGGGAGCCATGCTTTCGTCTATGCCGGCGGCGCGAAGCTGCTCTGTCGCGGCGGAAAGCAGACTGTCGAATACCTTCTTTGCGCCGCCGTTGAGCTCCGCGTTGTTTGACGCAAGCCGGGAAAGGCCGCCGCTAAGCTCGCTTGCCCCGCCGTAAAGCTCGCCCGCACCGGAATCGAGCTTCGCCGCGCCGGAGTAAAGCTCGTATGCCCCGTCCGCAAGCCGGTTTATGCCGTCCACCAGCTCGTATGACTTATCCAGCAGCGTCCGCAGCTTGCCGCCGGCCCGGCGCTCCAGCGCCTGGCCCATGAAATTCATGCCGAACAGAAACAGGCACAGCCCGCCCAGCATGGTCAGCGCATGAAAAATATCCATTTTCTTTCCCTCAACTTTACATTTTCTCAGATGTCACCTTATTGTCCATCTACATTGTACGGTATAAATGTCAAGTTCGCAGGCCATCTTTTGTAAAATCCATGTAAAACAGCGCAAAAAAGAAGCACCCACGCGGGTGCTTCTTTTTTATGCTTTTCTTACCGCTGGCCCTTGTCGTAGGGGATACCCTCCGCCTTGGGCGCGCGGGATTTCTTGGATGTGAAGGCCAGCACCACCAGCGTGATCAGGTACGGCAGCATACGGTACACGTGGGAGCTGATGCCGATCTCCGCCAGCCAATACACGCCGTCGCCGTTGATATCCAGGCTGGAGTACGCCGCGGCGATACACTTGAACAGGCCGAACAGCAGCGACGCCCCGGCGATGTTCAGCGGCTTCCAGTTACCGAAGATCATAACGGCCAGCGCCAGGAAGCCGAAGCCCGCCACATCGCCGTTGGCCGTGCAGTTGGCCGTGGTCAGGGCGTAGACAAAGCCGCCCATGCCGGCCAGCGCGCCGGAGATGGTTGTACCGGCATAGCGCATCTTGTACACGTTGATACCCACGGAGTCCGCCGCCTGGGGATTTTCACCGCAGGAGCGCAGCCGCAGGCCAAACCGGGTCTTGTACAGCAGGATCGACAGCACCACGAAAATGATGATGCAGATATAGGTCGCCAGATACACCTTGTGCAGGAAGGTATTGCCCAGGAAGCCCAGGTCGTCCGTCTTCGCGTAGCCCAGAGTGGTCTTCTTGATCATGAACCAACTGGCCGCATCGCCGGTGGCCATTTGCAGGGTGTTCTGGTTGGCGATGATACGGATGAGGAACAGCACCAGGGCCGGAGCCATCAGGTTCAGCGCCGTACCACCGATGGTCTGGTCCGCCCGCAGATTTACGGAGGCAAAGCTCAGCAGCAGGGAGAAAATGGCGCCGAATATGGCCGCCACCAGCATAGCCAGCAGCTCAAAGCCCTGCAAAGCCACCCAGTCGCCGGCAGCCTTGGCCGCGTCGTAGACGTGGTTGGTCTGCATGATGTTCACGAACAGCACGCCGATAAACGCACCCAGGATCATAATACCTTCCAACGCCAGGTTGATGATACCGCTGCGCTCGGCAAACACGCCGGCCAGCGCCACGATCATCAGGGGAACGGCGTAGATCATGGTCTGTTGGATCAGAAATGTCATGCCTGCTCCCCTCCTTCCTCCGGCTGCTCAGGTACCTGCGGTGCTTCCTCCATCGGTATGTCCGGTATATCCTCCGGCGGCGCATCCAGTGGCTGTGTCTCCGCCTCTGCCGGTATATCCGCCGTGGTGGTCTTGTTGGCCTCCACGACGAGCTTCTTTTTCCGTCCAGTCAGCATCATCTGGATGAGCAGAGAGAAGGCGGACAGATACACGATGACGGAGATGATCACGTCGGTGATGTACTCGTTGTAGGCAGTCAGGTTGGTCAGCTGCAGACCGACGATATCCAGCATGGCCATGAAGATGCCGGTGAAAATGACTGCGATGGGGTTGTTCACCGCCAGCAGTGCCACGGGGATTCCGTTAAAGCCCACGCCGGGCAGGGCCTGATAGGTGTTCCAGTAGAACTCGGTGTTGCCGCTGAGCCAGTACAGCGCGGCGCCGGCGCCGGCCAGCGCGCCGGCAATGGCCATGGACAGCACGATATTGCGCTTATCGGGGATACCGGCGTAGCGGGCCGCATGGCGGTTGGCGCCGCAGGCCTTCAGCTCATAGCCGAACACCGTCTTCTCCATGATGATGTACACCACGATGGCCAGAATGATGGCCACCAGAATACCGGCATTGACCTGGGAGCCGGGGAACAGCTGATCCAGTCCCAGCTTGGGTGTGGCCACACCGTTGAAGGTGGTCTTGTAGATGTAACCGGACTTCGTGCCTTCTGTTACGTTCTTGAAGCTGCTGATATCAAACATCCAGGTGACAAGATTGGCTGCGATCCAGTTGGTCATGATGCAGGCCAGCACCTCGTTGATATTCAGCAGCGCCTTCAGCAATCCGGGGATCGCACCCCACAGGGCGCCAGCCAGCATACCGCCCAGAAAGGCCAGCAGCCAGATGATGCCCACGGGCACGGACTCGGAGGGGATGCCCAGCGCGACGGACAGCGAGACAAGCGTACCCATCAGATACTGGCCGGGTGCGCCGATATTGAACAGGCCCGTCTTGAAGGCCACCGCCACGGAAAGGCCGGTCATGATCAGCGGCATGGCGCGGAAGAGCATATTGCCTACATTCTGGGCGTTAAAGCCCCAGGTCAGCGCGCCCGCAGCGTCGCGGCCTGTGCTGAGGATGCCGGCAAAAATCAGACGGACGCCCTCCCACATACCGGCAGTGGTGATCTTCTGCTCCGCCAGGCCCACAATAATGACCACGATGCTGCCCAGCAGCAGGCCGGCCAGGATGGACAGCAGAGAGGCCAGGACCTTCTTGGTGCCATTCTTGGCATACAGATCTGTCAGTTTTTGCTTCACGCCGTCTCACCCTCTTTCTTGTCCGCCCGCTTGGCGCCGGCCATATAGAGGCCCAACTCCTGCACGGTGATCTGCTTCGGGTCGAACTCACCCACGATCTCACCCTCGTACATGACCAGGATGCGGTCGGAAAGGCTCATGACCTCGTCCAGCTCCAGGGATACCAGCAGCACTGCCTTGCCGGCATCACGCTGCTTCACCAGTTCCTTGTGTACGTTTTCGATCGCGCCCACGTCCAGGCCGCGGGTAGGCTGGACCGCCACGATCAGCGGCTTGTTGCGGTCCACCTCGCGGGCGATGATCGCCTTCTGCTGGTTGCCGCCGGACATACTGCGGGCGGTGGTCACGGGGCCCTGTCCGCTGCGGATATCGTATTCCTCGATCAGCCTCTCGGCGTAGGCACGCACCGCGTCCTTTTTGATAAAGCCGCCCTTTTCGAATTCCGGCTCCTTATACCGCTGCAGCACCAGGTTCTGCTCCAGCGTAAAATCCAGCACCAGGCCGTGCTTGTGCCGATCCTCGGGGATGTGGCTCATACACTCTCCACGGCGACGGATGCTGGCGTGGGAGATATCCTTGCCGCACAGCGTCACCGTGCCGCCATTGCTCTTATCCAGGCCGGTGAGCGCGTGAATGAACTCCGTCTGTCCGTTGCCGTCGATACCGGCGATACAGAGTATCTCACCGGCGCGTGCATCAAAGCTGACATGGTCCACGGCGTTGCGCTTGTGGGTATGAGAGGGCACACACAGATCCCGGACCTTCAGCACCACATCCGTGGGCTTGGCCGGCTCCTTTACGACCTCCAGCTGCACCGGGCGGCCCACCATCATGTTGGACAGCTCCTGCTTGTTGGTGTCGCAGGTGTTCACGGTACCCACATAGCGGCCCTTACGCAGAACCGTCACCCGGTCCGCCACCGCCATGATCTCGTTGAGCTTGTGGGAGATGAAGAGGATGGATTTCCCCTCCGCCGTCAGGTTTTTCATAATGGCCATCAGCTCGTCGATCTCCTGGGGCGTCAGCACGGCGGTGGGCTCGTCGAAGATGAGGATCTCGTTGTCGCGGTAGAGCATCTTCAGGATCTCGGTACGCTGCTGCATACCCACGGTGATATCCTCCACCTTGGCGTCCAGGTCCACGTGCAGGCCGTACCGCTTGGAGAGCTCCTCGACCTTCCTCCGCGCTTCCTTTTTCTGCAGGAAGCCGCACTTCGTCGTTTCGGCGCCCAGAATGATGTTGTCCAGCACGGAGAATACCTCCACCAGCTTGAAGTGCTGGTGGACCATGCCGATACCCAGTGCCGTGGCATCGTTGGGATCGTTGATCTTCACCGTCTGGCCGTTCTTGCGTATCTCGCCCGCCTCGGGCTGGTACAGGCCGAACAGCACGCTCATCAGCGTGGATTTGCCGGCGCCGTTTTCGCCCAGCAGCGCGTGGATCTCTCCCTTTTTCAGTTGGAGGGTGATATCGTCGTTGGCCTTGATGCCGGGGAACTCCTTGGTAATGTGAAGCATCTCGATCACATACGAGGGAGTCTTATCCATGCCGCCACCTACTTTCCTCTATTATTTTGCCTAATGGCGATAAAGGCATAAATTTATTATATAGCATATATGCACAGATTGCAAGAAAAACAGCGGCGTTTTACTCATCGCATCACGGCGCTTGACGCAAAAAAAAGAGACGCCCGCAGGCGTCTCTTTTTTTGTTAAGTACGTTCCGATTACTTGACCAGGTTCAGGGTCAGGCTGTCGGTGCTGTCCAGCTTGGAGTAGTCGTTGTCGACGACCAGAGAACCATCGGCCATCTTGGCCAGCATGGCGTTGTAGTCGTCCACAGTCCACTTGGTCAGGGACCAGGTAGCGGTGGGCAGGCCCACAGCGTTGTCCTTGGCGCCCAGGGTCACGAAGGTGCCGCCGATCTCGTCGAAGGAACCGTCATAGACCTTGCCGCAAGCCCACTGCACGGAGGCGGACAGGCCCTTCATAGCGGAGGTGATAACGGTATCGGACTGGCTGGACTGGTCAACGTCCACGCCCACCACGGCGCCGTCGTTAGCGGCAGCGGCAGCGGCGACAGACTGGAACATATTACCGCCGCAGGCGAAGATGACCTCGGTGCCGTTCTCATACCAGCCGGAAGCCATGGTCTGCAGCTCGGTGGAAGCGGCGAAGGAAGCGCCGTACAGCCAGGAGTAGTTCATCTCGACCTTCACGCCCATCTCAGCAGCAGCAGCGGAAGCGCCCTGCACGAAGCCGTAGCCGTAACGGCAGCAAGCGGGGTTGTCGCCGCCGCCACCACCGGTGAAGCCCAGCTTGGTGTAGCCTTCCTTAACAACAGCGTAACCGGCCAGATAGCCGCACTGCTCTTCCTGGAAGCAGATGCCCAGAACGTTCTTCAGGGCGGTGCCGTCCTCGGTGGTCACAGCGCTGTCGCGGTCCACGAACACGAACTTGACATCGGTGAACTCAGCAGCGGCCTTGGTCAGGGCAGTGGCCTGCATAAAGCCGGCAGCCACGATGACCTTGGCGCCGCCCTCGGCAGCAGCCTTCATGGCATCGTAACGGTCATCATCGGTAGCCTGGTCGCCGTTGGCGGGCTGATAGTACTTGTAGCTCAGGCCGTTGTTGGCAGCGTACAGCTTCACGCCGTCGAAGGTGCCCTGGTTGAAGGACTTATCCTTCAGCTGGCCCACGTCGGTGACGAAAGCGATCTCGTACTTGCCATCCTCGGAGGTCATCTCGTCGGCGATCTCGTCGGCGTTGGTGATCTCGGTGACTTCGGGGTTGTCGCCCTGGTTGTCGTCGGTCTTGGGGTCGTCCTTCTTGTCGCCGCAAGCGACCAGGGACAGCGCCATAACCAGAGCCAGGATCATAGCAAGAAACTTCTTCATGGTTATTCTACCTTCCTCAATTTTTTTATTTTCGCGCCTTGCGGCGGGAAAACCATCATTTCGGCACGGGGTCTTCCTCCTCCTGTGCCTTGCGCATTATAGCAGACTTTTTCGCCTTTGGCAAGTGAAAACCGCATTTTGCGGTAGAAATGTAAACAAATGTCATCAAAAATTTACATTTTGTTTGCGCGAAATGCACAAATGTATCACACATAGCGACAGCGCGAGATATCCTCCCGCGCTGTCGTGACCGTTGTTTACTTCTTGGCGGCCATCTTCACAGCCGCCTCCAGGGCGATCTTCATCATGTTGGTGAAGGTGGTCTGGCGCTCATCGGCGGACAGCTCGGTGCCGTTGACCAGGTTGTCGGAGATGGAGCAGATGGCCAGCGCCCGCTTGCCGGTATAGGCGGCGGTGCAGTACAGACCGGCGGCCTCCATCTCCACGGCCATGACGCCCATCTTGGCGAAGCGCATATTGCGCCCGGCGGCGTCATAGAACGTGTCGGAGGAGTACAGGTTGCCCACGGGCATTTTCACGCCCAGCTCCCCGGCGCTCTCTACGGCGGCCATCAGCAGGTCGAAATCGCAGATAGGGGCGAAGGAGCCGCCCAGCTCATACTGGCTGGCAAAATCGGAGTTGGTGCAGGCGCCCTGGCCGGCCACCACGCTGCCCAGCTCCAGGTCGGCCCGCATGGCGCCGGCGCTGCCCACGCGGATAATGTTTTCCACGTCGTATTGGGTGTACAGCTCATAGGAATAGATGCCGATGGACGGGATACCCATGCCGCTGGCCATCACGGACACCGGCACGCCCTTGTAGGTGCCGGTATAGCCCTGCACACCGCGGACGTTGTTCACCAGCTTCGGCTCGGTGAGAAATGTCTCGGCAATGAACTTGGCCCGCAGCGGATCGCCGGGCATGAGAACGGTCTTGGCGAAATCGCCCTTGTTGGCGTTATTGTGGGGAGTCGGCATAGTGGTTCCTCCTTATATTTACTGTTCCATGGCCTTCACGGCCTTGACGATACGGCTGGTGCCCAGACGGTCCGCGCCCAGGGCGATGAAATCTTTGGCGTCGTTCAGATCCGCGATGCCGCCGGCGGCCTTGATCTTCACATGGGGCGCCACGTGGGCCTTGAACAGCGCCACGTCCTCACGGGTGGCGCCGCCTCCGCCAAAGCCGGTGGACGTCTTGATGTAGTCCGCGCCGGACTCGGACACCACGCGGCACAGCTCGATCTTCTCCGCCTCGGTCAGCAGGCAAGTCTCGATGATGACCTTCAGCAGTCTGCCGTCACAGTGACCCTTGATGGCCTTGATCTCCTCCAGCACCTTGTCGTACAGGCCGTCCTTCACCCAACCGATGTTGATGACCATGTCCACCTCGGACGCGCCGTTTTTCACCGCGTCGGCAGCCTCGAAGCACTTGGCGGCGGTGGTGTCGTAGCCGTTGGGAAAGCCGATAACGGTGCAGACGGCGATCTTGCCGTCCACATATTCCGCCGCCTGCTTCACATAGCTGGCGGGAATGCACACGCTGGCGCAGCCGTACTTGATACCGTCGTCGCAGATGGCCTTGATCTCATTCCAGGTGGCACCTTGTGCCAGCAGCGTGTGGTCCACGCGGGAGAGGATATTCTTCAACTCGTCGTTCATTATCTTCGCTCCTTTTCGGAATTTTGCGGTTATATATGTATATTGTACCACACACCGCGCGAAATAGCAACCCGCGCGGCCCAACGGCGCCCACCTGCTGCCGTTCCGTAAAAAAGGACCCGCCTGCTGAAGTGCGCTCTTTTCTCATTTCTCGCCGACAGTCACGCTGCCGTCCTCGCCCAGCACGGCGGGCACGATGGTGCTCCGCGTGTTCCGCGCGATGTTGTCCAGCCGCAGCCGGCTGGGGAAGTCGCTGAGCAGCGTGTACGCCACGCCGTGCTTCTTGGCCCGTCCCGTCCGGCCGATGCGGTGGATGTAATACTCGTTCTCCTCCGGCACCTCATAGTTGAACACCGCGTCCACATCGTCCACGTCGATGCCCCGGCTGGCCACGTCCGTGGCCACGAACACCCGCAGCTTTCCGTCCCGGAACCGCTGCATGACCTCCTCCCGCTTCCGCTGGGGGATGTCCCCGTGGATGCACTGGGCGTCCACGCCCCGCATCTGCAAAAATTTTGTCAGCCGTTCCGTGCTGCCCTTGGTGTTGCAGAAGCAGATCACCCGGTCATAGCTCTCGTGTGCCAGTATCTTCGCAATGGCGTCCACCTTCCCGTCGGAGGGCACCTCCAGCCGGTACTGCAAAATGTCCGGCTTGTTCTCCTTGGTGGCCTGCACCGTGATCTCCTCCGGGTCCCGCTGGTATACCCACGAGATGTCCATCACCTCCCGCGAGATGGTGGCGGAGAACATCCCCAGGTTTTTCCGGCTGGGGATCTTGTCCAGAATACGCGTGACATCGTGGATAAAGCCCATATCCAGCATCCGGTCCGCCTCGTCCAGCACCACCGTCTGCACGCTCTTCAAATTCACGGTCCGCCGCTTCATGTGGTCACTCAGCCGCCCCGGCGTGGCCACCACGATCTGGGGCCGCCGCTTCAGCGCGTCGATCTGCTTGCCAATGGGCTGTCCGCCGTACAGACATACCAGCCGAACGCCCTCGTGGCACACGGCGATGTCCCGCATCTCGTCGGTGATCTGCATGGCCAGCTCCCGCGTGGGTGCCAGAATGACCGCCTGCACCTCCTCGCTCTCCCGGTCGATGCGCTCGATGATGGGGATGCCGAAGGCCATGGTCTTGCCCGTGCCGGTGGGAGCCTTGGCGATCACGTCCTTCCCCGCCAGCATGGGGGGGATGCACCCGGCCTGCACGGGGGTGCTGACGGTGTAGTGCTTATTTCGTATGGCGCGCATGGTGGCCTCTGACAGGCCAAAGCTCTCAAACGGTGCGCCCTGTGTTACTTCCATAGTCGTTTCCTCATTTTTCCACATAGTATACCAATAAAGAATTATACCATATCTGTCAACGCCTTGCAACCGCGCAAAAAAACCGTCCCCGCCGGCGGGGTAGCTCCGGCAGGGACGGTGCGGGGGAAGCGAATGTGTGCTGGGAAACATGAAGAATGTGAAGAAGATCGTGGTATCCTGGCGGCGCAGTGGTCAGCTGCGCCGCCGCGCGGGACCGATATCAGCCCCGGTTGCCGAAGAAGTAGTTATAAAACTCCTGCCAGTTCTCGGGGATCTGGCCGCTGTAGCCGCCGTTATTACCGCCCTGAGAGGAGGTGTCCTCCTCCGTGTCGGTGCCGGTGATCTGGGGCTGTTGGTCGAAGGTGATGTCGGTGGTGATGTAGCTGCCGTCGCGGAACACGGTCAGGGTGGCGGTGTCGCCGGCGCGGTAGCTCTTCAGCGCCGCGGACAGATCCTGACGGCTGGTCAGCGTGGTGTCGCCCATCTTGGTGATCACGTCGCCCAGGCGCAGGCCGGCCTTGTCGCCGGCGCCGCCCTTGACAACGGAGTAGACGAACACGCCCTGATCGATGTCGATGCTGTACTGAGCGGCCATCTGGGAGTTCATGGTGCCCACGGTCACGGCCATGTATGCCTTGCCGGTGACGGCGCCGTTCTCCATGATGTCGGTGATGATGGACTTCACATCGTCAATGGGAATGGCGAAGCCCAGACCCTCCACCGTGGTGGAGGAGTAGGTGGAGTACTTGGCGGACACGATGCCCACCACCTCGCCGTACAGGTTCATCAGGGGGCCGCCGGAGTTGCCGGGGTTGATGGAGCAGTCCACCTGGATCATGTTGAAGGGAGTGCCGTCCACGTTGATGGCGCGGTTGCAGCTGGACACATAGCCGCCGCTCATGGAGAACGTCAGCTCGCCCAGGGGATTGCCGATGGCCAGCACGGAGTCACCCACGTTCACATCGGCGCTGTTGCCTAGGGTCACGGGGGTCAGCCCGGCGGCGTTGATCTTCAGCACCGCCACGTCGTAGTCGCTGTCGCCGCCGATGACGGTGGCATCGTAGGTGTCGCCGTTATACAGGGTGACCTTCACGGAGGTGGCGCCCTTCACCACGTGGTAGTTGGTGACGATATAGCCGTCCTGACTGATGATGAAGCCGCTGCCGGCACTGGCGGTCTCCACCGCCTGACCGAAGATGTTGGTGCCGCTGGTGGAGGTGGTGTTGATGGATACCACGGAGTTCACTGTGGAGGCGTACACCTCGGCGGGCTCCATCTTGGTCTGACCGTCCACCTGCTTCACCGAGACGGTGACAGGCTCGCGGCTGGACTGCTGAATGACGGCGTTCTGGCGGCTGGCATTGCGGTACAGCGCCGCGCCGCCGAAGCCGCAGCCGGTGCCGACGATGGCGCAGGCCAGCACGATGGCGATCACCTTGGCTGCCGTGCTCCGGAAGAAGCCGGGCTTTTTGGTGTGCTGGGGTTCCTCCGGCGTGGGGACGCTGCCGGCGGGCTGATAGTCGTCGGCCGGCAGGTTGCTGTTGCGGCCGTAGTGGTACTGATTTTCATGGAAGCGGTCAAAATCATCGTTATACATATGGATTCCTCCTTTATTTTCAGAACGAACTGTGTTATCATTCATCTTGATTATTATCATATACAGTTTTCTTAATTCAACCTTTAAGGAAACCACAAAAATTTTGAACATTTTGTGACAG
>OLSA01002970.1_pt1 | contig 12170 bp, 9 predicted proteins | sample 1672731 | NCBI WGS metagenome assembly OLSA01 (sample SAMEA3136718, study PRJEB25190) | human gut metagenome | biome: human gut; feature: human-associated habitat; material: faeces | place: Austria | collected 2013
AGATGCGGGAATTTCAGCAAAATTGCGGCGCTTCCGCTCTTGCCAGGGGCCTATGGAGCTGGTATACTGATAGAGATTTTGTCGAATTTACTCCGGGAGGTGCATATATGTCAGCCTCGGTCCCCACTCTCTTCACGGAAACCACGCTGGACGGCTTCCCCCTGTGGGTGGTCCTTCTGATCTGCGGCGGCGTCTTTCTGGCCGGCTTTATGGACGCCATCGCCGGCGGAGGCGGCATCATCTATCCGTTTCGTCAGTTCGTCCATTCTTCGCTCCAGTTCCGACAGCCGTTCGCCGATATTCCCGCCGCCGCTTCCATAGGAGACCAGTGTGAACTTAACGTCCCAAACACCGCACAGGTCAGCGCGTTTCACGACTATATCCGGGAACTGCCGCCGGTCGGGACTGCCCGCGACAAGAAGCAGCTTCTCCGGGAAATTTTTATCGGCAATTACCCTCCGCACCATGAGTCCGCCGCTTCGAAGAGCAAAAACATACGGTGTAAGACCGTCGGTATCCACCGCACCGAAATCAACGATACGTTTACCGACCAGCACATCGCCGCTACGGAATTCGTCGGGCATTGCACCGTCCGCCACACAGGCAATACATTCGCCGTCCGAGGAGAGCACCGCAGGCATGCCGCCGCTCCGCAACCCTGCGCCGTCACCTACCGGACAGCTCCCTCCTGTCATGCCGACAGGCAACATGGAAGCGACAGGGACATCGTAAGCCCCTTCCACATCGCTCGCAACAGAAACATTTCCAATACGATGCCCGTACACAGAAGCATTTCCCGTTACCAGCCAGTTGAAATCCAATCCGGCGCACTTTTCGAAAACCAAATCGTAATCGATGGAATTACGGCTGTACCAATTGGAACCGGTCTGAGGACTCACCCCGAGAAACGAAGCGAGTTCGGTCTTGTTCCTAAGGCCGTAATGCGACATTATCCGATTAAGAATTTCCGATTTAAGCACTGCAAACAATACGTTTATTCGGGCATCAGCTATTAACAGCCAATTAACAGATTGTGAATGACTTTACCCTACACTACCGACAAAAATAGGAAAAAATTACATACCATAAAACGACTGGAAAATTTCCTTTTCACAAATTCGTATACCGTTTTCCGGCACCGATAGCCGGACACTCCCCACCCCCGACCTGAAAGCGACGGCCGGGGCCCGGTCAACTCTTCCGCCCAAGACCGGAGGGACACTCTCTCCTCCGCATACCGCTTCTTCCGGCATATCTTCCCCTCGCCGTCATGCATACTCCGCCCCGACGGCAGAATGCCTGCCGTACCTTTTCTAAAACAAATCCATGAAAAACTCTCGCTTTCCATACGGCAGCATCGTGCCGTCAAAAGCCGGAACAAGCCATCTGCCGCCAGGTTCCGGAAATCACGGCATCGCACCGCGCTATCACTCTCACACTATAATAACGGACGATACGGAACGGAAATTTTGCGAAAGCTGCGGAATGCTCCGCCACCGAAGCGATACCCGGCACCGTTATCTTGCCTTACCGCTCTCGGCGGCAGCGGTTTCCCTGCAACGGAACGCCTGCAAACAGAGGCATGAATGCAGCCTGACATTCCGCAGCTCTCTGCGGGAGTGCTACTGAGAACCCGGTATGTGCGGAAACGCAACACCGAAGCCGACGGCCCGCCCCCGAAAGGCAGCGGATAATCCGCAAACTCACGCGCGCCGGAGCAAAAGAAGAAAAACAAGAGGCACTCCAAAGACGCAAAAACCGCGGCATTTCTGCCGCGGTTTCGTCATCCGCCCGTTCCGAAACCGGCACAAATCTTTACGTCTCCGGATAATCGGCGACCAGTCCGTCCGGCCCCGTATTCCGAAATTCATGGAACACATACCGACAGTCGGCGAACATTCTCCGCAGCGTCTCCCGTACCGGCGGGGTATGGATACCGGGCAGAAGCGTGGTACGCAGCTCGTACTCCGTGCCACCGCGCCGGAGAATCCCGATGGAGCGCAGAACGTTGTCCATCATCGCCTGCGACAGCGGCGTCACGGCTCCGTAATGTTCCGCATCCGGAAAATGCTTGATATCCATCGCCACGAAATCCACCGCTCCGGAGGCAATCAGTTGCCGGAGCATTTCGGGATTGGTACCGTTCGTATCGAGCTTCACACGATAGCCCAACGCCTTCACCCTCTCCAGAAAAGCGGGGAGTCCGGCGTGCAGCGTAGGCTCGCCGCCCGTAACCACCACCCCATCGAGCCAGCCGCGGCGGCGTGCGAGATAGTCGAACACCTCGCTCTCCGCCACATCGGGCCGCTCCCGCATCAGCGCCGGCACCACCAGCGCCGGATTGTGACAATAGCTGCAGCGGAAGTTGCATCCCTTGGTAAAGACCACCGCCGACAGCACGCCGTCCCAATCCACGAAGCTCTGTTTCACCAGCCCCCCGATGCGTATGCGCTCCTTCTCCATACCGCTCATACCGCTTCGGACGCCGCAGGTTCCTTCCAGCAGCAGGAAGCCGGATGCGACACGCCCTCCTGCTCCGTAATCATCCGGTCGAAAAGCCGTCGGTCGCGAAACTCTTCGCGCTTGCCCTCGTTCCACTGGCTCACCGGACGCATGTAGCCCACGATGCGGCTGTAGACCTCGGCACTGCGTCCGCACTTGGGACAGGTAAAATGCTCGCCCGACAGATAGCCGTCCTGCGGGCAGACGCTGAACGAAGGCGAGATGGTGATGTAAGGGAGCCGGAATCCGCCCGTCACCTTACGCACGAGCCGTTTGGCCGATTCGGGCGACATCTCGTGTTCCCCGGTAAAGATATGGAGCACCGTACCGCCCGTATAAAGTGTCTGCAACGGGTCCTGCTTTTCAAGCACCTCATATATGTCGTCCGAGTACCCGACAGGAAGGTGCGTGGAGTTGGTATAGTAGGGCTTCGCCCCGCGCTCCGTCCGTGCCTGCTGGTTGGCGGTGATGATATCCGGATAACGTTGCGTATCGATACGCGCGAACCGGTAGGCCGTACTCTCGGCCGGAGTAGCTTCGAGATTGTAGATATTGCCTGTCTCCTCCTGAAACTCCGCCATCACTTCGCGCATGAAGGTCATCACCTTGCGGCTGAAGGCACTCCCCTCCTCGGTGGCTATCGACACGCCGAGAAAATTCAGGCAGCATTCGTTCATGCCGTTGATGCCGATGGTGGAGAAATGGTTTTTCCAGAAGCAGCCGTAGCGGTCGTGCACCTGCCGCAGGTAGAATTTCGAATAGGGATAGAGCCCCTTCTCGGTATATCCCTCTATCACCTTGCGCTTCACTTCGAGACTGTCGCGGGCTATCTCCATCAGGTGACGGAGCCGCTGGAAAAAGAGCTCTTCCGAAGGGGCCTCGTAACCGAGACGCGGCATATTGATGGTCACCACACCGACCGAACCCGTCAGCGGATTGGCCGCGAAGAGCCCGCCGCCGCGTTTCATCAACTCGCGCTTGTCGAGCCGCAGGCGGCAGCACATGCTGCGCACGTCGTCGGGTTTCATATCGGAATTGACAAAATTGGAGAAATAGGGGATGCCGTACTTGGCCGTCATTTTCCAAATGCCGTCGTAGTCGGGATTCTCCCAGTCGAAATCGGGCGTTATGTTATAGGTAGGTATCGGGAAAGAGAAGAGACTTCCGGCCGCATCCCCTTCATACATCACCTCGGCGAAGGCCTTGTTCAGCAACATCATCTCCGGCTGGAAATCGCCGTAAACGGCATCTTCGAGCACGCGCCCGGCATGCACCACCCGTTCGTTCTTCAGGAAATCCGGTACCACGAGGTCCATGGTGATATTCGTGAACGGAGTCTGGAAACCCACCCTCGTCGGCACGTTCAGGTTGAAGAGGAACTCCTGCAGACACTGCTTCACCTGCGCATAGTCGAGGTTGTCGTAACGTACATACGGCGCAAGGAAAGTATCGAAGTTCGAGAAAGCCTGCGCTCCGGCAGCTTCGCCCTGCATGGTATAGAAGAAATTCACGATTTGTCCGAGGGCGGTACGCAAATGGCGGGCGGGTGCGCTCTGCGCCTTACCTTCCACCCCCTTGAAGCCTACCAGAAGCAGGTCGCGCAGGTCCCAGCCCACGCAGTAAACACTCAGAAAGCCGAGGTCGTGAATGTGCAGCGCACCGGAACGATGGGCCTGGGCTATCTCTTCCGTATAGAGTTTGCCGAGCCAGTACTGCGAAGTGATGCTCGTCGATATGTGCTGGTTGAGCCCCTGGAGCGAATAGGAGGAGTTGGCGCTCTCCTTCACCCGCCAGTCGTCCAGTCCGAGATAATCGTCGATGACGTCGAGGTTCGAGAACAGCTCCTTGCTCTGTCTGATTTCCTCGTGCTTCTTGCGGTAGAGCATATAGGTCTTGAGCAGGTCGAAATCGCCGCTGCGGTAGATGGCTTTCTCCACCGCATCCTGCACTCGTTCCACATGCGGGATACGCTCCCCTCCGGCAGCGAGCTCCGCGATGACCTCACCGGCCAGCCGGCGTGCCACGGCACGGTCGGGACGGCCTGCGGCCCTCATGGCCTTGAAAATGGCCTGTTCGATTTTTTCCGGCCTGAATTCTGCAACGTCGCCGTTGCGCTTTACGATTTTCGTAAACTGAGTCTGTCCATTCATCTTCTTAGATGTTAAGAGATTAGAAATGGTAACTCCGGGAAATTGAATAAGACGGCGGCATCCATACCCCCTGTCCGACAGCCTTTCGCCCGAAAGCTACGTTAATACGGCACCGGGCAGGTCTTCTGGCTCGTTCCGGGTTTTGCGCCTTCCCGGCCCTTCGGGGCCAGTGGCAAAGGATGCTCACCCTTCGCACCTGCCGCATACCGGCTCTGCGGGACTCTCCCGCCAGCGGGCATACGGTGTGCACGGAACTTACAGCTACGGGGATAGCTCCTGATTCTCACAGGATTCCCTTTTCATCCCCGGCCGCACCCGACGGGCGGCACGGGGAACCTGGTGTCGGGAACAAAATTAGCCAATGCCGTTCCGAAAACCCCGCCTCGCCGGGGAAGTTTTCACATAGTTTTCAACAATCCGCCTCCGCTGGCAGACCGGACGCCGAAAAGCGTCCGGCTCCGCAGCAGCTTCGGACAGGCCTCGTTTTGGAAAACCCGCGGCAATCCCTATCTTTGCTCCGACGATATGCCTCATCTCTACATCATAGCCGGATGCAACGGCGCGGGAAAAACCACCGCGTCCTACACCGTATTGCCGGAGATGCTCGGCTGTCGCGAATTCGTCAATGCCGACGAGATAGCCAGGGGACTCTCGCCGTTCAACCCCGGCAGCGTGGCGATTGAAGCAGGCAGGCTGATGCTCCAGCGCATGGACGACCTGCTGTCGGAAGGCACCGATTTCGCGTTCGAGACCACGCTGGCCACCCGTTCTTACGTACGATTCATCGAACAGGCCCATGCCAAAGGCTACTTCGTGACGCTGCTCTACTTCTGGCTGCCGACACCCCAACAGGCCGTCGAACGCGTAGCCACCCGTGTCCGGGAAGGCGGACACGACATTCCCCGCGAAGTCATCTGCCGCCGCTACCGGATGGGACTCAAAAACCTGACCGCCCTTTACGCCCCCATCTGCGACTACTGGGCCATTTACGACAACAGTTCGGCAGACACGCAGGTGAAGATGATTGCTTCGGGCGGCCTCTCGGCAACATTGACCGTCGAAGATACGTTATCCTATAAATCGATTGTAACTTATGAGTGAGGTCGAAATCAAACAAATGCAGAAAAAAATCGAGGCTGGCATCCAATTGGCCCGCAAACGTCTGATAGAGAAGACGAAAAAAGAGGACGGAACGTTGGTCGTCATCCGCGACGGCAAAGTGGTGCACATTCCCGCACGGGAGTTGCGGTAACCGTCCGCCGGAATACGGAAAAGCGCAGGACCGCATGGTCCTGCGCTTTTTGCATCCCGCCCTCTTCGCAGTCGGATTCCTGCCGTCTCTGCAAATACGCTCGCCAACCCGTATCTCATATCCTATAAAATCCTCTCGACACCCATATGCGATACGCAGCCACGAACCGTGGCCTTATCATCATCACCAAAATACGCTTTACAGGCAAATATCGCAACAAAACAAGCCGTCGGCATAGCGTATCCGCGCACACTGCAAAAGAAATCCGGTATCCCTGCGCACTTCTCCGTTTCTGCTGTATAAAAGGCAATTAATGAACCTTTTCCGACCCGGCCTGACAGTCTGTAGCCCGGCAGCACAATAACACAAAAAGCCCGATAAACACCACATAAAACCGTTCATTTCTACAATTACATGAACACTATTAACGCATTTATCGGCAAAATCATAATACGATACGCCACAAACACAAAACGAACAGTTCTTTTCACGTAAAACGAGATGCCAAATACGAAAAAAAACGGTAAAATCAGGACCATAATTCACTTATATAGTCCCAAAACGGAATTAAGAAAATTAACGACCCTCAAAAACGTTAAATTTGATAATTAAACATTAATGACGTTCATGAACATCGTAAAGTTAAACGGCGAAGATACCGAACTGTACCGGCGCGTAGCGCATCTGGTAATGAACCGGGAAGTCCTCGCGAGCAACAACAACTATCCGTTCAAGACATCCTCGGAACACATCTGGTTCGTCGCCTGCGACGACGAAGGCCGCACCCTCGGATTCATCCCCGTGGTGCTCAGAAACAGGAAGGCGACGATAAACAACTACTATGCCGCCGAAGACGACGAAGAGGTATTGTGCCTGATGCTGACACAACTGATACAAGAGTTCAAAAAAGACTTCGCTATCATATCCGTCACCCAGAACAAACACATCCAGGCCTTCAGGCGCTGCGGGTTTTCGGTAATGTTCGAATGGGAAAAATACGTGAAAATGATATACAACGAAGATGACCAGAAAAAACGTTTATGAACTGACCTTAGAGCGTATCGATACCATATTCAATGAATTCGACAACGTATATGTTTCATTCTCCGGAGGCAAGGACAGCGCCGTGATGCTCAATCTGTGCATCGACTACATGCGCCGCCACCACATAGCCCGGAAACTCGGCGTATTCCACATGGACTATGAGGTACAGTACGAGGAGACCACCCGCTATATCGACCGCGTATTCGCTGCCAACAAAGACCTGCTGGAAATCTATCGCGTCTGCGTCCCCTTCAAAGTGACCACATGCACCTCCATGTACCAGACCTACTGGCGGCCGTGGGAGGAGGAGAAACGCGAACTGTGGGTACGCGAAATGCCGGCGGAGTGCTACACGGCACAAGACTTCCCTTTCTACTCGAAAGAGATGTGGGACTACGAATTCCAACTGCTGTTCGCGCAGTGGTACCACAGGCTCAAGGGGGCAAACCGTACCTGCTGTCTGGTCGGCATCCGAACGCAGGAGAGCTACAACAGATGGCGCACGATATACGCGGGAAAACGCACGTCGCAGTACCGGAACCTGGTCTGGACATGCCGCAACAGTCCCGACATCTACAACGCCTACATCCTGTACGACTGGCTCACGACCGACATCTGGACGGCAAACGGACGGTTCGGCTGGGACTACAACCGGCTCTACGACCTCTTCTATCAGGCGGGCGTACCGCTCGAAAAGCAGCGCGTGGCGAGTCCTTTCATCTCGGCTGCCCAGGAGAATCTGGCACTCTACCGCGCCATCGACCCCGACACCTGGGGCAAAATGATATGCCGTGTGAACGGTGTGAACTTCACCGGCATCTACGGTTCGAGCAGCGCCGTGGCCCGTTATCGAGCCAAACTGCCGCCGGGCCATACGTGGGAGAGCTACATGTATTTCCTGCTCTCCACCCTGCCGGCCAAGACGCGCAACAACTACCTGCGCAAACTTTCGGTCAGCATCAACTTCTGGCGCACGCGCGGAGGCGTACTGCCCGACGAGACCATCGAGAAGCTGAAGGCCATGGGCATCAAGATAGAAGTGGGAGAACGTTCCAGCTACAACACCGACAAGAAACCTGTCCGGATGGAGTATCTGGACGACATCGACATTCCCGGATTCAAAGACCTGCCCACTTTCAAGCGCATGTGCGTATGCATCCTGAAAAACGACCACGCCTGCAAATACATGGGCTTCTCGCTGACCAAGAAGGAGACGGACGACAGGCGGCGGATAATGGAATATTACAACAAAATCTTCTCTTGAAACCGATGAACAGATACAAAAGCCCCGTTTACGACGTCATCCCCGTACCCGTATCGAAGATACGCGCCAATGCCTACAATCCCAACGTAGTGGCACCGCCCGAAATGAAGCTCCTCGAACTCTCCATCTGGGAGGACGGTTACACCTCGCCGTGCGTATGTTACTACGACCGCGAACACGACATCTACGAACTCGTGGACGGCTACCACCGCTACATGGTGATGAAGACCTCCGACCGGATATACGAACGGGAAGAGGGGATGCTTCCGGTGGTTGTGATAGACAAGGACCTCTCCAACCGCATGGCCTCGACCATCCGCCACAACAGGGCCCGCGGGACGCACTCGATAGAGCTCATGACCAACATCGTCGCGGAACTGAAACAGGCCGGCATGTCGGACGCCTGGATAATGAAGAACATCGGAATGGACCGCGACGAGCTGCTGCGGCTCAAGCAGGTATCGGGACTTGCAGCACTCTTCGCCGACAAGGAGTTCAGCATCCCCGACAATGCGTTCGGCACGGCACCGGGCCGCGGAATACAGAACAAGAAGATTTTTCACGAATGACCGAACCGCCGCCCGATTCCGCAGGGATACGGACAGCGGCGGCAGGAGACGACGACACAACGGAGAGGGCTCTCCGTTTTCGGGAAACAGCGCAACCGCAACCGGCACACGGGCCGGCGGCGTCACAACGGGAATTTCATCTTCAGGACGTCGTACATATCCGACACTTTGCCGCCTTGGCCGGCACCCTGCGACGAGATATCCTTCAGGAGATGCACCTCTACCTGCACGCTGCCCCTGCGCACACCCTCAGGAACGGGCACGGGAATATGAAGCGCCCCGCCTCCCATGAGCCTGAACTCGCCGGAGGCCGTCCAAAGGCTCTTAACCCCCGACTTCAGCACCACCCGGTAGGTTCCCCGGGCCGATGTCAGCTCCATGTTGTTGGCCACGACCACCTCGTCCGAACCGTCCCTCTCCATCGTTACCGAGAGACGGCCCGCAGGCCGTACAGCATCGGGATGCCGGAAAAGGGCCGCGGCATCCATGTCGCTGTTCCACTCCCCCCCGGCCCCGTCGTAGAAAACGGGGACACCGGGAGCCAGCCGCTTGAGCTCCACATAACTTTCGTACAGACAGTATCCGTTGCGCGAATCGTGTGCAGGAGCATACATCACCACCGACGGATGAAGGTGCGAAGCGTAATACATGCGGTGTATCCGGTCGATGTAGGCATCTTTCCATTCGGGAGCGTTGCTCGGATTGCCGCCCACGGTGATACGGGCCGGTTCCCGACTCGTATTGATATCCGCCGCATCGCACACGTACAGCCCCAGACTGTCGCAAAGCGCATAGAAACAGTCCGGCTGGGGAGTTCCGTCTGCAACGATGCAGTTATACCCCTCCGCCTTGAAGCGTGCAAGCTCGGTTGCCGCGGCCCCTTCGTCGCCGCCCATCGCATAACGTACGGCATACAAACCGACAGGCAGTCCGTCGATTAAGAATACTCCGTCAGACGTTCCCGGCGTCCGGAATCCTACCCGAACAGCCGCGTTCTCCACGAACCGGCCTTCGTTCCGGCTGCGTACCAGCAGTGTATAGAGATTCGGAGTTTCATGGTTCCACACGAGCGGGTCGGGTATCCGTACCGTAAAGCGTACGGTATCCCGGCTCAGCATACCGGTAACGATGTCTTTCTGCGACATGGCCACGACCTCGCCCTTCGGGTCAAGCAACTCATAACAGACGGTATACTCCTTGGGATTCAACAGGATACTCTGCATGACGATATCGAGCGCCACATAACCGTAACCGCCGTCCACCGAAGTCTCGGCAAACAGGTCGTGTATCCGTACCGAGGGCTGAGACAACACCCAGGCCCTCCCCCTCCAGCTTTCCGCATCGCGGCCGCGCCCTTCGCCGATACGGCGGGCCGCCGGAGCCTCGCAGACGATGACCGAAACCGTATTGTAATCCTGCCGGATGAAATCGGTGATATCGAACTCCGTGCGCCCCATACCCGCCTGACTGTATCCGGCCGCCTCGCCGTTTACCTCGATGCCGAAAGAGGAGGGGACATCCTCCACACGCAGCAGGACGGCCCGGTTGTCCCACGCATAACGGACCTTGAACCGGGCCGTATAGCGGACTCCTTCCGGCACACTGTCGCGCTGCCACTCCTCCAGAGGAATCACATAGGAGGATGTACCACCCGCCAACGCCTCTTCGCGTGAAGGATACGGCACGAGGGCACTGCGCGGCGGCAGTCTGAATCCCGCCTCCACCGCTCCGGGCTCACCGGCCATGGCGGCGAAACCGGGTCCTGCGGCACGCAGGGTTCCGCCGAAGGACGAAAGAAAAACGGCAAAGGCGAAGAGACAACTGATAGCAAGGCGTTTTATCGGCATGGTCGTCAATTTATCGGTGTTTATGCCTTAACTTTGCAGGCAGCCCCGCAAACGCCGGGCGGGGCTAAAATTACTCTTTTTCCGTGAGAAATGGACAGGTATCCCGCACTTAATTTGCCCCCCGTCAGGCTGCGGGCCGCGCACAGGCACGGCGAGGAACGCGTCTGGGACGGTCTGCGGGGCTGTTGGCTGCTGCTCACTCCGGAAGAGTGGGTGCGGCGGCACGTCATCGGATGGCTGTCGGACTGTATCGGCATTCCCGCCGTCAATATCATTCAGGAGTACCCGCTTTCCCTCGGAGGCACACGGCAGCGGGCCGACATCGTGGTAACGGGCCGCGGGCAGCAGGCAGTCATGCTGGTGGAGTGCAAGGCCGCCGACGTCGCGATAGACCAATGCGTCCTCGACCAGGCAGTACGCTACAACAGCGTCGTCCGGGCCCGTTACATCATGCTCACCAACGGTCTGCGCCACTACTTCTTCGCCGCCGGCGACGGAACGGACTACGAACGGCTCGGAACCGTACCCGACCTTGCAGCATGGCTGTAACAACCGCCCGCGACAAGAAAGGGGTACGGCCGAAGGCCGTACCCCCTTTCTTCTCCCGTTTTCCCTCCGACGGGTCAGAAAGTCCGCTTTACCCCTATCAGGAACAGTGCCCCGACATTGTGGAGCGACTCTTTCCTTACGGGAATCTCGGCGAGAAACGTCAGGGTATATCCGCCGCCGAGCGCCTTGCCGACGATGGGCGAAAGGATAAGGTCGAAGCGGTCCCGTGTGAAGTCGTACATCGGCCGCGGCTCGAACACCGCAAAGAGGCCGGAATCCCAGAACTTCGCAATGAACATCCTCACGGTCAGGAGGCTCATGGCAGGATAGTCCGCCTCTCCCTTGGCCAGGGCGAACGAATACTGGGGCTGTGCCGCCACCATCAGCCCCTGATTTATCGTATAGCTATAGGTCAGCGCAGGCGTCAGGTAGAAATAGCCGTTCAGTCCGGCCGCGGCGTCTATCGCCTGCGAAGCCGTCGGAAAGGCCAAATCCACCGATGCGGCAAGCGCATGCCTACCGTTATTGTAAAAAGAGTTCAGGATATTCACCTTCATGTTGCCCGCCCCTGTGACAAAGCCCCGGCGGCCCGGTACGTTGTTTATCGAGACGAGGTCCATCCGCACGTTGAACGCCCAGTCGTCCACGCCGAATGTGGCGCTGATACGGTTGTTCACCTGCGCATTACCGGCCTCCTTGTCGAAATACCACGTAGAGAATCCTATCTTGGAGATAATCCTCGTGGGGTCTACACCGGACTGCGTCCTCACCTCGTCCAGCGAGAGGTGCTCTTCGGGTTCCTGTGCGAAAGAGGCGAACGCCGGCAACAGGAGCAAAAGCGTCAAAAAATATTTCATAATCAATCTTGTTGGTTAAACATGCCATTCGGGACGGGCGTCCCGGCCTCTCCGGCAGCCGCATCCCCACACTTTCCCAGGTGCAATAATTATTCCATTGCCGCCCTTTCGCTCTTTCACCGCACCTTGCCGTCAA
>OLSA01002976.1_pt1 | contig 12148 bp, 4 predicted proteins | sample 1672731 | NCBI WGS metagenome assembly OLSA01 (sample SAMEA3136718, study PRJEB25190) | human gut metagenome | biome: human gut; feature: human-associated habitat; material: faeces | place: Austria | collected 2013
CGAGCATGTAGCAGTGGCTGCTGACGCCCTGCAGGACTTTCAGTGTTTCTACTGGTGTACGGATATCCGAATAAATTTCTCTGCTTACCGGGATTTTCCGAAAAGCTCCCGATGCGGCTGCTTTTGAAATTTCTTCTAACGTCATCTGTTTCATCTTGTTATCTCCTCTCCTTGTGTCTGCAAAGGCTGTCATCAACACTGGTCCTCAGAACCAATTTCTGATATACAAAAAACCGCCCCCGGCAAAGAATCACTTTGTTCTTTGCCAAGGGCGGGTATATTTTTATACTCGTGGTGCCACCTTGTTTTGCGATTGCTCACACGCTCTGCAGAATACGATCATATTCCTGGCAACTAACGTATGCCTGCACGTTACAGAATACTCAGACGGTTTCCCGCTTTTCCCTGTACCCTCCGTGGTCCATTTGCTGATCCGCTTTCTGTCCGGCTTCCACCTGCCCGGGCTCTCTGTGAGTGCGCTTCCAACGTTATCTCCACTTCATCGGTTTCGAAGTATTTATTTTTTTCTTATGGGCTGTATTATAGTTCCATTCTTTTTTGCTGTCAAGTAATTTTTTTGTTCTTTTTGTTCAAAGTCCGGTATTTTTATGATATTCCCGTGTCCACGCCGCAAGAGCTTCGTCCAGATCGCGCGGGAGCTCGACATGCATTGCCTCGGTGATCTGGCGGTCCATCTCCCGTCTCGTCTCGGCATCCACTTTCCGCTCGGTGCACATCTGCTCATAGGCGTCCTGTCCTTTGCTCATGTAGACCGCAAACAGCCAGCTCTTTAACGATGCTTTCGTGTGCAGCTCTTCATTTGCTTTCTGAAAGCACGTAAGTGCTTCATTCATCTGGAACAGACTTGCGTAGGCACAGCCCATGTTGTTGTAAATACTTCCGGTGAACTGGCTTCCCATGTTGGTTTCGTTTTCCTCGGTATCTTTCAGCGTTTCCTGGTAAACCTGGATCGCATTGATATATTTTTCGTGGTCGACAAGGTAGTCTCCCTTGATTTTTTTCCGCACAATCTCCGGCTGCTCCTCGAACCGTTTCAGGCGCTCATTCATCTCACGGAACTGATCGTGGGAAAGATAATTGATCTCCTTGAAGATCGGCAGGATAAACTCACCGATGTTCTTTTTCTCCTCCAGAAGGACGTAGAGACGCTGGTACAGTCTTCTTAAGTGGAGTTCTTCTTTCATCCACACCAGCAGCTGCTCGTTAATGATGGTCTCGTCCAGCAGATAGATGTTGTGGTACAGGTAATAGCACAGTTCCTCGATGGAATAAATATTTGTGCTGATGTTGGAAATATAATACGGATTTTTCGCCCGTTTGACCTGACATAAAATATAACCGCTCATCGTTTACACCTCCCCCATCGTCTCGTGCCAGATTTTGTGGCTTGCCGGGAACATATCGCCAAAACCTAAATCCTCTGCGGTGATCTGACACGTAACCGGAGAATCATACTCCAGACGCAGACGGATCCGTGTTGTCTTCGGCGGCCGTTTGGGCAGCCCGTCCAGCTTCATGGTATAGCGGTTTCGTTTTCCGCTTTCCATGGAGCTCACAACAAATTCCAGCTCCTCCGTTCCGTCGAGGATCAGCTCACATTCTTTTTCTGCTTCATACCAGTTCACACCGGCTGCAATCAGCGCATAGTATGCCGGAGAACCATTGATCGTCATCTCCATGCCGATGTTGTAGCGCACGAGGTCATTTCCGAGGAAGAGATAGCCCTTTAAGCGGCGCTCCTCCACTTTTTCGCGCGCGGAAAAGCAGGCGCCCTGTGCAAACAGGTTCGTTCCGCCGAAGATTCTTCTCTGGTTTTTCTTTAACTGACGCAGAGAGTTGTCGGCCCAGGCAAGGTCGAACTCCTCGCTCACCAGAAATACGCTGGAATAAATTTCATTCCCCATCGCTTCTCCCATCAGATGGCAGAAATCGCGGTCGCGCTCCATCGGCTCGATCGAAAGTGCGGCTTTTGGCCCCCGTTTTACGGTCACAGTTGCCGGCTTCGTTTTACGGCTGATGGAAAGTTCAGAAAACGATGCTTCCTCATCTTTCAGGAAAAACAGACCGACTTTACGGCTCCAGAGCTCCGGCTTCTGGTTCAGCACATGGCAGTAAAAGCTCTCGTCATGCTCCTGCAGGTAGGCTCTGCCGCGCGGCAGTCCGATTATCTTGTATGCTTCACGCACATTTTCCACAAATGGACGGGTCAGATGGCCCGTGGTGATCATCATCGCCTGGATCTGCTGGTCCGGGCGCTCGATGCCGATCATCTTCAGTGCTTCGCGAAGGAACGTGCCAAGGACCTCTCCCGGCGTGTAATCCCGGTTTTCGATCTGGCAGATGCGGGATCCCATGCAGATCTCGTACAGATTGTCCAGCCAGATGCCGTTTCCCGCGTGAGCAGATTTTTCTGCATCCGGTCCTGTTTTCCACGTTTCCTCATTCCGTTTTTTGGCAATGGCGGTCGGAAATTCCACCGCCTCTTCTCCTTCTTTTACCGGGATGGAGACGGCCGTATGGGTTCCCCTGTCATAGCAGCAGAACTGGGAATATTTCTCTCCAAAATCAAATCCTAAAATTAAATTTTTCTGTTCCATGTCGTATCCTCCTGCTGCTTCTTTTCATCCACAAGTGCAAAACAGTTCCGAACCAGAGCCTCCTGCTGCAGATACTTTTGGAATGCTTCTTCTGCTTTTTCCGAATCTCCTGCCGCGCGCGCTGCTTTCATCTGATTCAGAAGCTGGTACCGCGTCTTTCCTGCTTTTGGTTCGCCGGTCATGGAGACGGTTTTCACCTCTGTTTTTCCCTCGCCCTGACGGTTCGTAAAGGTCAGGTAATACTCCATTTTCTCGCCGTAGAACAGCAGAAACTCTTTCACAAAAATGCCCTGATACATATTGCGCATCGGTTCGCTCTTCCATGTTTCTTCGGCGTTTGTCCGGTAATGAATCGTCACCTTTGCCTCCGCTCTCTGGCGCTCCTCGATGAACATGCGGTCGCCGATCTGGAAGCCTTCGGTCAGGTGCTCCGGCAGATCCTTGTAGAAGGCAAAGCGGAGTCCCTGTTTCGTAAACGCCAGAAGCAGGGTATGCGCCTCTTTTTCTTCCTCCTCAGAAAGCTGCGGCTTCGTGGAAAGATGTTTCAGCATCGCAAAACGGCAGATCTCGTCCAGCTCCCAACCCTGTTTCCAGGCGCGGTCCAAGTAGTCAAACATCTGATCCGAAAGCGGTTTTCCGTCCATAAAATAGCCGATCGCAAGATACGTCAGGTATGCCAGAATGACATGCTCTTTTCCGCTCTGGCGGATGTAGCTCTCCAGCATTTCCTGCTCCCACTTCGGGTGGCTGCGCACAAAGACGGACCAGGTCAGAATGCGCTCCTCCAGCTTGTCGCTCTCCATCTGGAAGCCGCGGATTTTATCCCATAAACTGCACATATCCTCAATAGAACCGGTGAAATAATCTCTCAGATAGCACAATACAATTTCATCGTAGATGCCCTGTTTTACCACGTAGGATGCCAGATAGAGAAGCTCCTCGTCCTCTGTAAACTCTTTTTCCAGAATCATCGCATGCGCCAGACGGAAGAGACACGACACCGGGATCTTTTCGTAGCCGTACCGATCCGTCAGGGCAAAGGCGCGGCTGTAACAGCCGTAGCGTACCAGAAGCTCGATCGTAGAAATACGGTCCACCTTTGCGTAAGCGCTGTCCTCCAGCTCTGCAACAGCCGCCTCGGTCTCACGCTCATCCGGATGGGCAAGATAGTATTCCAGCAGTTTCTGACGCACTGTTTTCCGGTAAGCACTGGAAAATGCGCTCGTGCGCGCTGCCTGCTGATACCAAGCAAGATTTTCTGCGGTAAGCTGCATCTCCTCTTCCTGCTCCCCGCACAGGTGCAGCAGCAGACCCGGATTTTCAATGGCAAAACCGCCGCAGGCACGGGCAAGCTCTTCATCCGTAAACAATGGCTCTACGCGGCAGGTTTCTGTCACCGCATATCTTCTGCGCTGCTCATCTTCGAGAAGAATCCGCGCTTTTTTGCCGTACAGACGGATATAAGCACCCCGTTCCGTCATCGGATAGGACGTTTCGCCCCCCATCGCCGGATGGCAGACGATCACACGCGTGATTTTCGGATTTTCACACGTTACATGATGGGTAAACAGCACATTTGCGATCGCTTTTGCGCTGTCGGGATCTTCCGGTTTTTTCAGAAAAGTCCGGTACAGTGCGGCGTATTCGCGGTTCATGCGGCCTTTCTGGATCTGTCTTGCCGTGAAAACCTCCATCGCCGGGCGGTAGCTCTGGAATGTATGGCGGTCTTTTTCGCGGTTTTTGATCACGTTGGCGTAGATCAGCGCTTTCTTCTGGCCTGCCAGTGTGTTGCTGTAGGAGAAATACATCCGGATGACCTGCGGAAGGACCTCGTCGAACGACGCATCCATCGTTTCGATATAGTACTCGTACAGGCGCGTGATGCGGATGTTCCGCTCCACGGCTTTTGCATACCACTGGAAATATTCCTTCCGCACCGGGCGGCCCTTCATCACCAGTTTGCAGATGGCTTCGAGCACTTCATCGGATGGAAAACGCTCATAGCCCGCAGTCAGAATCTGATAGACATTCTCATCGAACGTTTTCATCGTCTCTGTAAGATAAGCGGCCCGTTTTAACAGTTCCCCGCTTAAAATGCCTTCTTTCTGCGCAAATTTCAGCACCTGAACGGTGAACGGCGAAATCCGGCGGAGCTGTCCCTCCTGGCGGAGATAGAGCTGTGCCGCATCCAGATACAGAAGCGGGCTCTTGCACCCGCACTCATAGCAAAGTTCCATCGCGTAGAGCTGACGGGTCAGCGACTGCTGCCAGGAATCGTCGGCATCAATGGCAAGCTTTAACAGAAAATAGCTTGCACTCTCCTGCCGCATCAGTGTTCCAAGGCGTGATACCAGCCCGGTATGGCCCACTTCCATTTTCAGCTTCCATGCCAGATACAGGTACGCTCCTTTTTTCTCCGCGGTGTCCAGCAGTTCCTGATGCTCTTTTACGTAAGAAAGCGTTTCTCTTGCTTTTCCGGTTTCCTCATGGCTCTCGTACAGCCATGCTTTTCCCAGCGTCACCCACGCCATGTCTCCGCCGGCTTTTTCGAACTGCTCGATGGCCTCCCAGGTGTCCTGATACCAGGTACGGTAGTCGCGTTTATGGACTGCCAGATCGAGATAGCCGCGCGCGATGGCAGTTATCTGACGGTCGCGCTCCGTATTTTTCCTGCTGGTCACATGCTTTTCGCTGTTTGTCACTTCCAGTTCAAAGCGAAGCTCCTGTTTTCCCTGACGCACCGTAATTCTGCCGTAATGGCGGCCGTTTCCGATTTTCTCCTGATGGATAATGTATTCCACACCGTAGACGCTTCCGATGAAATCTTCTGAAGTGACGACTTTCTTTTCCACTTCCAGAAAGTCTCCCTGCACCTCGATTTCCATGCGGACGTAGCCCCAGGTATTTTTATACAGATACAGTGTTTCCTTGCGCGGCTGGTCCACGGTAAGCACAGTTTTCTCCGGCTGTTCCGCCGAAAGCAGCACCGGCTCTTTCTGACCGAGGGCAACCAGAAATTCCTCCAGATGCTGAAATGTCACCGGCTTGTGGGACAGTCCCTGATAAAGTGCCATCTGCCCCGGTGCCTCTTTCTGAAGAAGACGTGCAAACTCTTTTTTTACAAAGAAGCGGTACGCTGCGCCGAAATCATGGCTTGCCAGATGCACAAAATCTGCCAGGGAATGAATCTCCTGCCCGGAAATGTTCATTGTCTTTCCCGCAATCGAGACGTGTACCCGCACGCAGCGTTCCTCCAGATTGCTGCTGACGGTGATGTTTCCACAGATTTCATCGCCTGCTTTTAATCCGCTGGTATCCACGCCGTACTCAATCGTACTCGCCGTTCCCTGGAACTGATTTTTCGCCAGAACGATTCTCTGATGATCTGTGGTCACAATTCCTTTTACTCTTCTCCCGTCTTCCGCTCCGATATTCAGCTCTCCGCGGAAATTCTGCCCCTCGTCCAGCGTCAGGGCCACCTCCGTCTCGGACAGCAGCAGATGGGGAACCTCATATTCAAATCTGCCGTTCAGCAGTTGTTCCAATCTTCTTCTCAATGTTTTTCACCTTATTTTATCTAAATCGTTTTCGTTCTTTTCCACAACGTCTGATTATACCCCAAGACGCACGGGATTGCAACGGAAAGGGGACGCTCCTTTTAATAGTCGAACAGCGAAAACTGGTTGCTTTCGGGCAGATCTCCGAAGACCCCGAGGGCCGCCATAAAGTCGATAATCGTCTTGCTGACCTTGGTGCGGTCGCGGAAATCATCTTTCGAGAGGAATTTTCCGTTTCGTGCCGCAAGGACAACGGCGTCGGCCGCCTTGTCGCCCAGACCCTCGATCGAGTCGAGCGCCGGCATCAGATGTTTGTCATCGTAGACCTGGAAGCGGTGCGCCTGTGCCTTATAGAGGTCCACCGGCACGAAATCGAAGCCGCGGGCGTACATTTCCTGGACAATCTTCATATCCTTGACGGTTGCCTGCTCCTTCTGAGTCAGCGTGTCTTTCCGTTTTTCGTAATCTTTCATATAATATTCCAGCCGGTCGCGTCCCATGCACATGAGCTCGTAGGAAAATGCGGACGCACGAATGGAGAAGTACGCCGCATAGTACGCCAGCGGATAGAAAATTTTATAGTAAGCGATGCGGTACGCCATCATGACGTACGCCGCCGCGTGGGCTTTCGGGAACATGTACTTGATCTTTTTACATGACCAGATGTACCAGTCCGGCACATCGTGGGCCTTCATCTCCTCTTCCCACTCCGGTTTTAAGCCCTTTCCTTTTCGCACACTCTCCATGATCGTAAAGGAAAGCTCACTTTCGAGTCCCTTGTCGATCAGGTAGATCATGATATCGTCCCGGGTACAGATGGCGGTGGAAATCGTCGCCTTGCCCTCCTCGATCAGGGTCTGCGCATTGCCGAGCCATACGTCGGTTCCGTGCGACAGACCGGAGATACGGATCAGGTCAGAGAACGACTGCGGCTTCGTGTCCAGAAGCATCTGGATAACGAAATCGGTACCGAACTCCGGCACGCCAAGGCATCCAAGCGGGCAGCCGCCGATGTCCTCCGGCTTGATGCCAAGCGCCTCGGTGCTCTTGAACAGCGACATGACCTCCGGGTTATCGAGCGGAATCGTCTGCGCATCAAGGTGCGTGATATCCTCGAGCATACGGATCATGGTCGGATCATCGTGTCCGAGAATGTCGAGCTTTAAGAGGTTGGCATCAATGGAGTGGTAATCGAAATGGGTCGTAATGATGTCGGTTGTCATATCGTTCGCCGGATGCTGCACCGGGGTGAAGGAGTTGATGTCCTCACCGAACGGCAGAACGATGATACCGCCCGGGTGCTGGCCGGTGGTACGGCGGATGCCGGTGCATCCTTCCACGATACGGTCGATCTCGCAGTTCCGTTTGTGCTGGCCGCGCTCTTCGTAATAGTTCTTCACGTAACCGAACGCTGTTTTATCCGCCAGCGTACCGATGGTTCCCGCACGGAACGTCTGACCGGCGCCGAAAATAACCTCTGTGTATTTGTGCGCCTTACTCTGGTAATCACCGGAAAAGTTCAGGTCGATATCCGGCTCTTTGTTTCCCTTGAATCCAAGGAACGTCTCGAACGGAATGTCAAATCCGGCTTTTTTCAGCGGCTTGCCGCAGTTCGGGCAGACGGCGTCCGGCATATCGCATCCGGCACGGCCGACGTACTCTTTGACGCGCGGCGAATCGAACTCGCTGTAATGGCACGACTCACAGTAGTAATGCGGGCTCAACGGGTTTACCTCCGTGATTCCCGCCATCGTCGCAACGAACGAGGAACCGACGGAACCACGCGATCCTACGAGGTAGCCGTCCTCGTTCGACTTCCACACCAGTTTCTGTGCGATGATGTACATAACGGCATATCCGTTGGAAATAATGGAGTTCAGCTCCCGTTCGAGGCGCGCGGAAACGATCTCCGGCAGCTCCTCGCCGTAGATTTCATGCGCGCGGTCGTAACAGATTCTCCGCAGTGTCTTGTCGGAATCCTCGATGACCGGCGGAAATTTTCCGGCACGGATCGGGGAGATTTTCTCGACAAGGTCGGAGATTTTGCGCGGATTGGTGATGACGACCTCCTCCGCTTTCTCACTTCCGAGATACGAAAACTCTTCAAGCATCTCCTCGGTAGTGCGCAGGAACAGCGGTGCCTGCTCATCCGCGTCGTCAAAACCTTTTCCGGTCATGATGATGCGGCGGTAGATCTCGTCCTGCGGATCCATGAAGTGGACGTCGCACGTTGCCACAACAGGCTTATGGAACTGCTCGCCGAGTTTAACAATGCGCCTGTTGATCTCCTTTAAATCCTCCTCGCTCTCTACGGCAGAAACGTCCTCTTTTTTGATCATGAACGCGTTGTTGCCGATCGGCTGGATTTCCAGATAATCGTAGAAGTCCACGAGACGCGCAATCGCCGCATCCGGTTCACCGCGCAGGATTGCCTGGTAGAGTTCGCCCGCCTCGCAGGCAGATCCGATCATCAGACCGTCCTGGTATTTCAGGTAGACGCTCTTTGGCAGCTTCGGCCGGCGATTGTAGTATTTCAGGTGGGATTCCGACACGAGGCGGTACAGATTGACACGTCCCGTCTCGTTCTTTGCCAGAATGATCGCATGGTACGATGGAAGCTTGCGCACAGCCTCCTCCGATACTTTTCCCTGCGCATTCAGGTCATCCAGCGTCAGAATATTGCGCTCCTCCAGCATTTTTACGAATTTCACGAAAATTTCCGCCGTACAGCCGGCATCGTCCACCGCACGGTGATGGTTTTCCAACGATACGCCGACCGCCTTCGCAACGGTATCCAGCTTGAAACGGTTCAGGCCCGGCAGCAGGAAACGCGCCATGGCGACGGTGTCCGCCGTTGTAAATTCCCGCTCGATCCCCTGCAGGACGCAGTTGTGCTCGATAAAGCTCATATCAAACGAAGCATTGTGGGCAACCATAACGGCTCCCTCACTGAACTCCAGGAATTTCGGCAGCACCGTTTCGATGTCCGGCGCGTCAAGAACCATGTTGTCGTTGATGCCGGTCAGGTTCTCAATCCGGAACGGGATCGGGACTTTCGGGTTAACGAAAGTGGAAAACTTATCGACAATCGCTCCGTTTTCCACACGGACGGCGCCGATCTCGATGATTTTGTTGACAACCGGGGAAAATCCCGTCGTCTCGATATCAAACACAACGTAGCTTCCGTGGATGTCCTGTCCTTTGCTGTTGACAACGATATCTTTCAAGTCGTCGACGAGATAAGCCTCCATGCCGTAGATGACCTTGAACGGAGCCGAAACTTTTTTCAGCTCATCTTTTGTCGCATCCGGGTGCTCTGCCTGGTATTTTTTCCGGTAAGCGCCGTCGATCGCCTCGATCGCATGGTTTGCCTCCGGGAAGGACTGCACCACGCCGTGGTCAGTGATCGCGATCGCCGGATGGCCCCACTCGTAGGCACGCTGTACCAGACGGGCAGCATCGGTGACACCGTCCATATCGCTCATCTTTGTATGACAGTGCAGCTCCACACGCTTCACCGGACTCGTATCCTGACGGCCGGTACGGAAATCGGTGATCTTCTTGATGCCCCAGACAGACATAACCGTCAGATCGTGGTCAAATGCATCAACCGTCGTTTTTCCTTTTACTTTAATGAACGCGCCTTTTTTGATCGCATCCTTTAATTCCGGCACTTCCGCGTTCTGGACGAAAATCTTGACGCCGATGGTATCCGTAAAGTCGGTGATCGTGAACATGAAAATCGTACGCTCATTCCGGATCTCGCGCATATCCACACTCTGGACTCTTCCTCGGATGACAACATCACCGATCTCATCGCCGATTTTCAGAATCTCCACGCTCTCATCCTCGAAATCTCTTCCGTACAGCACATCCGGATTGGAGGATTTGCGCGGCTGATTGTCCGCATTCCGGCTGAAACTGCCCTTGCCTTTCTTGAAGGAACCGCGTCCGCCGCCGGAAAAACCTTTTCCCCTTCCGCCGTCTGCTGCTTTTTCTTTTTTCGCCTCGCCGCCCTTGGCTGCTGCGGCTGCTTTTGGCTGTTCGCCTGCTGCTTCCGCCTGCTCTTCCATCCGGTTCTGCTCTTTTTCGCCGAGCATCTCACCGTAATGGGTATGCGCCAGAACGTGGCGCACTTCCTCCCGGATGCGGAGCTCGGAATTTCTCATGGCGCGGCTCTCGCCCTCCGGCTTTCTCATCTCGGTTTCCACGATCAGGTCGAAGCCGCACCGCTCACAGAAGATTTTCTCGAGAATGTGGACCAGCTCCTCCTCGCGCTCCTTTGCCACAACGGAATCCACGAGCACCAGGTGCATTTTGTTCGTCTCCGGGAAGGTAATCTCGGCAGTCGAAAACAGATGATTCAGAAAGACACTGTGGTTTTTCAGCTCGAGCAGGATACTCGGACGGTACACCTCCAGAAAGTTTTCCGGCGTATACTGGCGCGACAGATAGAACCGCTCAATAATCTTCACGCGCAGCGGCACGTTGGAAAAGAGCTGCTCCTCGATCTGGCGCTCCAGCTGATAAATATATTTTTTGTGAATCCACTGATGGCTGACCACATAGATCCGCAGCAGATCTTTTTTCTTATTGATCGATACCCGCGAAACCTCCACGGTATCGAGAAGCTCTGCCATGCCCCCTTCGATTCTCAAATCCGGAAATACTTCCTGAAACTGTTTTTCCATTCCTATTCCTGCTTTCTTTTCTACTTGCCCCAGTGATCCAGCTCGTCCTTTAAGACGGACAGCAGCTCGCTCTCCGGTACTTTTTTCACGATTTCACCTTTTTTAATTAAAATGCCGACGCCTTTTCCGCCTGCAACACCAAGATCCGCCTCTTTTGCCTCGCCCGGTCCGTTGACCACGCAGCCCATGACGGCAACCTTGATATCAAGATCGTAGCCCTGCACCAGTGTTTCCACCTGGTTTGCCAGTCCGATCAGATCAATCTGGGTCCGTCCGCAGGTCGGACACGATACGACCTCAATGCCGCCTTTTCGAAGTCCCAGGGTCTTTAAGATCCGTTTTGCGGATTTGATTTCCTCGAGCGGATCGCCGGTCAGGGAAACACGGATCGTATCTCCGATGCCCTGATATAAAATAATACCGAGCCCCACTGCCGATTTGATGTTGCCGGAATACAGCGTTCCTGCCTCCGTAATGCCGACATGAAGCGGATGATCCGTCTGGTTCGTGATCAGCTCATGCGCTTTTGCACACATCATCACATCAGACGATTTGATACTGATGACGAGATTGTCATAGCCCATCTCCTCAATGATCCGCACTTTGTCGAGCGCGCTCTCCACCAGGCCCTCTGCCGTTACGCCGTTGTATTTTTCCACCAGCTCTTTTTCGAGTGAACCGCTGTTGACGCCGACGCGGATCGGAATCTGGCGTTCTTTTGCTGCATCTACAACCGCCTGGATCCGGTCGCGGCTGCCGATGTTGCCCGGGTTGATGCGGATTTTATCGGCTCCGTTTTCGATCGCGGCGATCGCCAATCGATAGTCAAAATGAATATCTGCTACAAGCGGAATCGAGATCTGCTTTTTGATCTCGGACAGCGCCCTGGCTGCCTCCATGGTCGGGACGGCGCATCGGATAATGTCACATCCGGCTTCCGTGAGCGCCTGGATCTGCTTTACGGTTGCCTCCACATCTTCTGTTTTGGTATTCGTCATCGACTGAATCAGCACCGGATGTCCGCCACCGATCACCTGATTTCCGATTTTAATTGTTTTTGTATGTTCCCGATACATCGCTGCACCTTCCTTTTTCTTTTCTCTTCTGCACAAATCATCCTTTTTATGCATCTGATATGATTCCATCTTTGTCACTGTTTACTTTCTTCTGATTTCCCTTATTTTACAACTATCGAATCTCCAGCAGCTTATTCTTCAGTTCATCTTCCATCTTCCGGAGTTCCACTTCTGCTGCCTGTCGTTTCATTCTGCCGTCTGCCTGG
>OLSA01002978.1_pt1 | contig 12144 bp, 6 predicted proteins | sample 1672731 | NCBI WGS metagenome assembly OLSA01 (sample SAMEA3136718, study PRJEB25190) | human gut metagenome | biome: human gut; feature: human-associated habitat; material: faeces | place: Austria | collected 2013
ATAGCTTAAATTTTTATTAAAAGCAACCTAAGCTATGACTATATTATACGAGGAGTATCGATAATTTTCGGAGGTGAAAGAATGCAACAAATTTTATTTCTCACCAATATGGAGCAAACTGCAGCCTATCTGCAGGATGCCTTGAAGCTGGCGCAGCAGACGCAGAAAGCTGTAGCAGGACAGGTGCTGTATGTCCCAAGCGATACAGAATGGACGAGGGATATGGAAAAGCAGCTGCAGCAGGCGGAGGTTGTCATTTTCCCCTGGATGGGAACTGGCCTGAGCACTAAGTTTCTGTCGGAATCCTCATCCTATCTGCTTGCCAATAAGAAGAGGCATGTTTATCTGATGACCGGTAATCCGGAGGATGTGCTGCATGGAGGTTTGTCTGAGGAGGAGCTGAAGCGGATAAATGATTATTATAAATTCGGCGGTCTGCAGAACTGGACAAATTTGTGGCTGTGGTTGGCGCAGCAGTTTTTGCAGTCAGGATGTAATGCGCCTGCTCCCGAGATGTTGCCGTGGGATGGTATTTATCATCCTCGTGCAAGCAAGGTATACGATGATGTAGAGGAATATAGCCGCGATTTTTGCATAGCAGGCAAACCGACGCTGGCTGTTGTATTCTTCCGCAATGACTGGCTGTGGGGCAATACCGTTTTTGCCGATGCTGTTATCAGAGAGATTGAAGCGCAGGGGTGCAACGCCTTATGCTTCTTCTCCACAAGCTCGCCTGACGCCGCAAGCGGCTGCGGCGGCTTTAAAGAAGCCTTAAGCAAGTATGTTTGCGCGGACGGCAAATGCTATGCTGATGTTTTCATCAACACTATAAAATTTTCACTTTTTAGCATCCGTGCCTGCGCACTTGATGATTTGACCAAGCTCAATATCACGGTACTGCAGGCCTATACCTTGTATCGTTCGTATCAGGAATGGTATGAAAACTTTGACGGCATGAGTGCCGTAGAGGTGGCGTACAGTGTGAGTCTGCCGGAATTTGATGGTATTATCCATAGCTGCCCTGTGACGACGATGGAACGTGATGCTGAGGGCAAGCAGGTTACGCAGGAGATTGCGGAGCGCATGAATATGCTGGTGCGCAAAGCCAAAAAGCTGGCACTTTTGCGCATCAAGCCGAATGCCGAAAAGAAAATCGCCATTGTTTTTCACAACCATCCGTCTACCAATTCCAACATCGGCAGCTGCTCAGCGATAGACAGTATTGAAAGCGTGCGTTTGCTGCTGCAGGATTTGCGGGAGGCAGGCTATGTCATTGACCATATTCCGGCGGACAGGCAGGAGTTTATCGACGAGCTCATTGCCGGTGCGACGAATGACAGGGACTACATGAGCGAAAAGCAGATTGATAATGCCGATGCCAAGCTCCTCGTCAGTGCATACCGCGATTATTATAAGACACTGCCGGAAAAGGTACAGCAACGCCTGGAGCAGGATTGGGGCGAAGCGCCAGGTGATGTTTTCGTTTATGATGATTTTCTGTTGATTCCCGGCATGATGAACGGCAATATTTTTATTACGATGCAACCGCCGCGCGGATTTGGCGAGGATCCGGATAAAATCTATCATTCGCCAGACTGCGCGCCGACACACCATTATTTGGGCTTTTATCACTGGCTGCGCGATATCTGGGGCGCAGATGCTATGATGCATATTGGTACACACGGCAGTTTAGAATGGCTTCCGGGCAAGGGTGTAGCGATGGGTGATGAATGCTATCCCGATATCTGTACCGGCGATTTACCTAATGTTTATCCCTATTGGGTTGTGGATACAGGCGAGGGCATACAGGCCAAACGCCGCAGTGCGGCCTGCCTCATCAGTTATCTCTCGGCGCCGCTTAGCATCAGCGGTGTGTATGATGAGCTGGCGGAGCTGGAAAAGGCTTTGGAGGAATATGTGCACTTTAAGGCTGATAAGGATGCCGATTTGAGTGAGCCGATGGCACAAATCAGGGAGAAGGCCGCTGCTGCCGACCTTACAGACGAGGTACGTGAGGAGGATGCTGCCGATTTTGATGAATATGTCAGCCATCTGCACACATATCTGACGGATTTGAAGAATATGCAGATGACTACCGGACTGCATATCATGGGTAATCCGCCGCAGGGCGAAAAGCTTACGGAATATCTTTATGCGTTGGTGCGCTTGGAAAATCCTGATATGCCGTCACTGCCTAAAACCTTGGCGCAGGCTTACGGCTACGATTATTACGAACTGATTGACAACAGCAGCAAGCTGTTGCCGGACGGTATTTTGAGCTATGGTATGCTGCTTGATAAAATCAACGGCCAATGCTTGGAGATTATCCGTCTGCTGCAAAATGATGGTTTCGTAGTCCACGAAGATAAATTACGTGCGTTGGAGTGCGTAAAATGCTGGGATGAAGCTGTACAGCAGAAGATAATTAAAATTGCCGGCTTTATCTGCGATAAGCTGTATCCCAGTCTGGCACATACTACCTGGGAGCGCAGCAACTGTATTCGTGCGCTGCAGTCAGAATATATTGAGCCTAGCGCCGGCGGTGCGCCTACGAGCGGAGGTGCCGAGATTTTGCCGACCGGACGCAATTTTTACGGCGTTGACCCGCAGCTGCTGCCTACTCCCGTAGCGTGGAAAATCGGTTCGCAGATGGCAGAGGACGTAATCAACAAGTTTGTGGCGGAGGAAGGGCGTTATCCCGAAAGTGTTGGTATTTTGCTGTGGGCAACCTATAACATGCGCTCTAATGGTCAGTGTATGGCGGAATTTATGCGCCTGATGGGCGTGCGTCCTGTTTGGCAGAAGGGAACCCTGAAGGTGACAGGCATCGAGATTATTCCGCTTGATGAGCTGAAGCGTCCACGTGTTGATGTTACCGGACGCATCAGTAGTCTGTTCCGTGATACGCTGCCGGGAGCAGTTTGCTGGCTGGATAAGGCAGTGCAGCAGGTAGCAGCACTGGATGAGAGCTTTGAAGACAACTTTGTGCGCAAGCATGTGGTGGAGGAATCTCAGCGATTAGAAAGCGAGGGCGTGGATAAGGAGCTGGCTTGGAGGCAGGCGTCCTACCGCATTTTCGGCGACCCGCCGGGAGCGCATGGCGCGGGCGTGAGCGCACTTTTGGCTTCCCGCAATTGGGATGACCTGGGCGATATTGCTGATGTGTATGTGCGTTGGGGTGCACATGTCTATGGCGAGGGCGAAAAAGGTCAGTACAGGCCGCAGCTGTTTACAGAGCGGATGGCAAAGCTGGAGGTTACTGTAAGCAATATTGATAACCGCGAGTCTAACTTGTTGAATTCCGATGATTATAACGCTTACCGTGGCGGCATGATTGCTGCAGTGCGTAATTTCAGCGGCAAGATGCCGAAAAACTATTGCAGTGACAGCTCCGACCGTCAGCATGTGGTGATTCGCACGCTGGCAGAGGAGGTCAAGCGTCTGTTCAGAGGCGAAGCGATTAATCCCAAATATATACGGGGCATGAAGGAGTTTGGTTATAAGGGAGCAGGCGATTTGGCAACATATGTTGACAATTGCTTCCAATGGGATGCTACCAGCGCTGTTATGGAGGACTGGATGTATGAAAAGTTTGCGGAAAAGTACGCTTTGGACAAAGATATGCAAAAATGGTTTGCTGAGGTTAATCCTTGGGCTTTGCGCAGACTGACTGAGGTTTTACTGGAGGCGGAGCAGCGCCAGCTGTGGAACGCTAAGCCGCAAACAAAGCAGTCGCTGCAGGAGCTGCTGCTGAATATCGAAGGCGAAATCGAAGAACGCGGCGATGCATAAATTTTTTCACTAAACCGCTTGCGTGTATACCTAGTAGACACTGTATAATTAGATACATATTTTATTGATAGCTCTTTTTAATAAATGGAGGAATATAAATGAAACGTACTGCTGTATATCCTTTTACTGCGATTGTAGGACAGGAGGAAATGAAGCTGTCCCTGATTTTGAATGTTATTAACCCGGCCTTGGGCGGTGTTTTGATTAAAGGTGAAAAGGGCACGGCCAAATCCACTGCTGTGCGCGCTCTCGCCGAGCTGCTGCCGCCGATGGCGGCTGTGCACGGCTGCCGCTTCCACTGTGACCCGCACAGCAGCCAGCTGTGTGATGACTGTACTGCTAAGCTGCAGGCAGAGGGCACCTTGCCGGAGGAAACCATCAACATGCGCGTGGTTGAGTTGCCTGTAAGTGCAACCGAGGACCGCGTTGTCGGCACTCTGGATATTGAGCATGCGATTAAGCATGGTGAGAAAAAGTTTGAACCAGGTATTTTGGCGCAGGCCAACCGTAACATTTTATATGTAGATGAAATCAATCTGCTGGATGACCACGTTGTAGACGTGCTGCTGGACGCCGCTGCCATGGGCGTAAACACTGTTGAGCGCGAGGGCGTTTCCTATTCCCACCCCGCACGCTTTGTGCTGGTAGGCACTATGAACCCCGAAGAGGGTGACATCCGTCCGCAGCTTTTGGACCGCTTTGGTCTGAGCGTTGTTGTGACCGGCGAACATGACCCGCTGCAGCGCGTAGAGGTAATCAAACGCCGTCTGGCTTATGAAAACGATGCTGAAAGCTTCATTGCAGGCTATAAGGAAGCGCAGGAGGAGCTGGCGGAAAAAATTGTCGCTGCCGGCAAGCTGCTGCCGGAGGTGACTATTGATGACAAGCTGCTGGAAACTGTGGCTAAGCTGTCGGTAGAACTGGGCGTAGACGGTCACCGTGCGGATATTACTGTGATCAAAACAGCGCTGACACTGGCTGCCTTCAACGGCCGCAAGCAGGCTAACCTTGATGACCTTAAGGAAGCAGCTAAGCTGGTGCTGCCGCACCGTATGCGCCGCCGTCCGTTTGAAGAGGGCGAGCTTGATTGGAATAAGGTAGAAAGCTTTTTGGCTGCCGAAGCCTAAGGAGCGTTGACTATGCTTAAAAATAATCTTTATCCCTTTGCTGCGGTGGTGGGGCAGGAGGAGGCAAAAAAGGCCTTGCTCATTGCTCTGGTCAACCGCAGAGCAGGCGGCCTGCTCATAGGCGGTGCCAAGGGTACGGCAAAATCCGTGCTGGCCCGCAGTGTGCAGAGTCTTGTCGGTTCGCAACAGCTGCTGACGTTGCCGCTGAACGTAACAGAGGATATGCTTTTTGGCAGCATTGACCTGGAGGCTGCCGTAAGCCTGGGCGAAAAACGCTTTTCACCGGGCATTCTGGCACGTGCTACGGATAACATTCTTTATATTGATGAAGCAAACCTGCTGCGTCAGGAGCTGCTGACTGCGGCATTAGATGCTAACAGCGCAGGCATCAACAATGTAGAGCGTGACGGTATCAGCTGCAGCCATGAGGTGCGCACGACCGTTATTGCTACGATGAATCCGGAGGAGGGCACTCTGCCCGGACATATTTTGGACCGTTTCGGCATGTACGCAGATATGCAGGCACTGCAGGATATCAGTCAGCGCGTGGAGGTTATCCAACGTGCCTTAGCATATAGTAACAATACCCTTGCGTTTTGTGAGCAGTATGCGGAAGAAACTGCTGCCCTGGCAGCGAAGGTTAAGGCAGCGCGTGAGCTGCTGCCGCAGGTTGAGGTGAGCGATGCGATGCTGATGCTTGCCGCTCAGCTGTGCTCGCAGGCTTTTTGTGCCGGCCATCGTGCGGAAATTTATCTGCTCGAGGCTGCGCGCGCTATCGCCGCCCTGGCGGGGCGCGCTTACGTGCTGCCGAAGGACGTGGAGGAGGCAGCGCAGTTCGTGCTGCCGCACCGTATGCGCAAGCCGCCCGAGCAACAGCCCGAGGAGCAGGAGCAACAGGACGATAACCAAAACGAAGATGAAAACGAGCAGGATAACGAAGATAATCCTGACGATGAAAATAACGACGAGGACAACGAAGATAACCAGCTGCCGCCACCACCACCGCCCTTGGATAACGGCGATGATGACGAAGATGACGATGCTTCCGACGATGAGGACGAGGACGACGAAAGCGACGAGGACGAGCAGCAGCAGGAGCGTAATAATAACAACTTGGCACCGGAGGAGCAGCTTGCCGATATCGACAAAAGCTTCCGCTTGCCGAAGATGCTGCTGGATTTGGGCAAGGACCGCAATGTGCGCCGTGGCAGCGGCAAACGCAGCGTGACCAAGACTGACCTGAAGCAGGGACGTTATGTGCGTGCCGAACAGCCCAAGAGCAAGGTAACAGACTTGGCCTTTGACGCAACTATCCGTGCTGCAGCGCCGTTTCAGCGTTTGCGTGAGGATAACGGCTGTGCGCTGAACATTAAGGAGGAGGATTTACGCCAGAAGGTGCGCGAAAAACGCATCGGCAACACCTTCCTGTTTGCGGTGGATGCCAGCGGCTCCATGGGTGCACGTGAGCGTATGCGCGCCGTTAAGGGTGCCATTTTCTACATGCTGCAGGAGGCGTACCAAAAGCGTGACCGCGTAGGCATGATTGCTTTCCGTCGTGATAAGGCGGATATGCTGTTGCCGATTACCCGCAGCGTGGACCTGGCGCAGAAGCGTCTGGCAGAAATGCCGACCGGTGGTAAAACGCCGCTGGCAGACGGCTTGGCGCTGTCGCTGCAGACGCTGGCCATGCTGAACAAGCGTGACAGCGAGCTGGAGCCGATTCTGATTGTTGTTACCGACGGACGTGCGAATGCCGTGCATGAGGGTGAAAAGGATCCTGTAGCTGCAGCAATCAGCATTGCTGAAAAAATCGCCAAGGCTAAAATTACTTCAGTAGTGATTGATACGGAAAGCGATTTTATCAAGCTGGGCCTGGCAAAGAAGGTTGCCGCCGCTATGCAGGCCAATTATTATACGCTACAGAAGCTGTCTAAGGAAAATATAATTCGTATTGTAAGAAATTTGAATTAAAGATAAGAGTATAGTATACTAATAGGTATATTAGAATACAAAGGAGTGGAGTTTTCATGAAAAAACTGCTTATTTTATTAGTAACCTTATTTTGCTGTGCAACCGCATTTGCTGCTGATGCAGACAAAAAGCCTGCAACCCAAGAGGGCATGAACTGGGAAATCAGCATGATGCCTAAACCGAGCGAAGAAGAGCAGGAGCAGGCACGTTGGTCTATCGTTGTAGAAAACAACGTAGGTATTTATGCTTACGATATGGATTCCCTGACCTTCAGCAAGGTTACTAACGGCCTGCCCGATAAAAATATTATTTCCGTACTGACGAAAACCGTTTTTACCGATAAGGATATGCTGAAAAAGCTCAATGAAAAATACAAGGCTTCTCTGGCTAAAAAAGAGAAGGTGCAATACTGTGAAATCGTCATGACCTTTAATCTGCAGGATAAAACCTACGGCGTAGAGGTAATGGATGTTTATGGCAGCAAGAAAACTCTGCTGAGCCATCAGGCTAAGGAACTGAAGTTTGTTCCGGTTCCGGCAGGCAGCTTTGCTGAGGCTATGCTGGAAGTCTGCCAACAGGCCGTAGCTGCTGATGCTCAGGCAGCAGCGAAATAATGCTGCGCCCCGATTTTACTCAGGCAAAAAACTATATATTACAACACAAACTCCTTAGTCTGCTTGCTATTTGTGTGATAGGCATTACTTTGACACTGGGCCTCAGGCATCTCTCCAACCAGTCTACGTCAAAAAAAGCAGTAATGAGACCTATTGTGCACACGCAGACAGTAAGCAGACGACCATTGTATAAAAGCATTAATCTTTTTGGACAGCTCAAGGCCAAGGCACAGATTGATATCATCAACAAGTATGCCGGCATCGTCGATGAGATTAATGTGGATTTGGGCAGCAAGGTGCAGGCCGGAGATATCCTCCTGGTGCAGCATCTTGATGATGCCCGCACCGAAATGCTCAAGGCCAAGGCACGCTATGCCGAGGCCGGAGCTAATGCGGCAACAACGGACGTGAGCTATAGCACAAGCCTTACCCGTTATGAGGCAGATTATAAGCTGGCGCAGGTCAATGCGGAGCGTTACCGCAAGCTGTATGCGCAGGGCGCTGTTTCCAGGTCCGAGCTGGACAGCATGGAACAGACGCTGGCTAATAAAAAAGCGCAGTACGATGCTTTGGCGCAGCAGGAAAGCTATGATGGCACACCGTCGCAGGTCTACCGTCAGGAGCAGATTGCTGCCAGACGTGAGCAGGAGTACATTATTGCGCAAAACAAGTATCACGATCTGATTTTTAAGGCACCACGCGCAGGTATTATTACCTACCGCGATGCAGAAGTGGGTGGCTATGCGCCTGCAGGGAGCAGGCTGCTTACCCTTTTAGATGACAGTGGTTTTACAGTGGACTGCGATATTACTGAGGCCGAGGCTGCTTCTGTGACCGTTGGCACGCAGGTCGAGCTGAAGCTGGAGGCGATTGGCGAAATATGCCAGGGTACTGTTGTTTATGTGAGCCCTGTAAGAAGCAGGGAAACAAACAAATTTACCCTCCGCATCAGGCTGGATGAGCCTGGCTCCAACGTAAAGGCAGGCTTGTTTGCCAAGGGTGAATTGCGTTTTCTGCAAAAGCCATCCACTATATATTTACCTAAAAATGCCGTTCTCGAACGGGATGGCAAATATTTTGTCTATGTGCTGGGCAAGGGTAATAAAGCTCTGAAAAAGCCTGTTACTACCGGTGCAAGTAATAATGAAAGTATTGAAATAGTGCAGGGTGTTAAGATAGGCGAAACGGTTATCCTTGATAATCTTGCGCGTCTGCGTGACGGCATGGTGGTTGAGGTGGCCAAGGAGGAGGCGAAGTAATGAATATTACACGCTTTTCTATTAAACGGCCTATCGGTATCTGCATGATTTACATATTAGTCTGCGTCCTCGGTCTTATCAGCTTCTTTCGCATTGGCGTGGAGCTGTTGCCGGACGTAGACTCTAAATTTATCAGCGTCATTGTCAACTATCCGGGTGCCAGTACGGAATCCGTCGAACAGCAGGTGACGAAGCCGATTGAGGACGAGCTGTCCTCAATTTCGCACTTTAAGCAGGTGCGTTCCGCTACACGTCCCGGACGTGCGGAGATTTTTGTCGAGCTGGACAGTCAGGCCGATGCTGATATGGTGGCTATCGAGGCAACGAAAAAAGTCAGCCGTATCCGTAAGAATCTGCCAGAAGATATTGATGAGCCTGCAGTGCTCAAGCGTTCCTCCGAAGAATATCCGATTATCCAGATTGCAGCAACGTCTAAGGATAACCTGGACGATATTTTTGCCTTGGCAGACAGCAGCTTTAAGGAGCGCTTGCAGCAGGCAGCCGGCGTAGCCGATGTTGATGTTACAGGCGGACGTGCCAAGGAAATCGCAATCGAGGTAGACAAGGATAAGCTCAATTATTACGGTTTGACGCTGCAGGATATTATTACAGCGGTGCGCAAGGAAAACGTTATTGTTTCTTCCGGCTCTGTCTATACTGATGCTTTGGAAAAAACCGTGCGTCTGCAGGCGCAGTATAAGGCTCCGGAGGAGATTCAGCATCTGCAGCTTAAGGGTGCAGGCGGCAGATATATCGAGCTGGGGCAGGTGGCTAACGTGCAGGCCAAGGATAAGCGTGCTGTGGCCTATAGCCGTGTTGACGGCAACGAGGCGGTATCGCTGGAGGTTTATAAGGCCAGCGGTGCCAATATCGTCGACACAGCAGATGGCGTGCTGCAGCAGCTGGAAACTCTGCGCAAGGATTATCCGGACTACGTTTTCACAGTTGTTTATGACCAGTCGCATTTCGTGCGCGATTCCCTGAGCAACACGCTAAAAACGCTGCTCGAAGGTCTTGTTACCACGGGACTTGTTTTGTATCTGTTCCTGCGTGGCTGGAAGTCGTCCATGGCAGTTATGATTGCCATTCCGACCTCACTTATTGCAACCTTCTTCCTGATGTATCTGGCAGGCTTTACCTTCAATATGATGTCACTTATGGGTATGGCGCTGTGTATTGGTATTCTTGTAGATGACTCCATTGTCGTTTTGGAAAATATCCATCGCTTTCTGGCGATGGGCAAAAGTGCCGACGTGGCAGCGGAGGAAGGACGTAATGAGATTGGTATGGCGGCAATCGCTATGACGCTTTGCGACGTGGTGGTATTTTTGCCGATTGCCTTTATGCAGAGCGCGACAGGCCAGTTCTTCAAGCAGTTTGGCATGACGATTGTTTTTGCTACGCTGATGTCGCTTGTCGTATCCTTTACGCTGACGCCGATGTTGGCTTCGCGCTTTTATAAAAACGGCGTGGAGGAGCCAAAGGGCAAGCTTTGGAGCAGGCTGGATGCCTTTGAGGCGCAGACGATTGCGAAGTATGACGTTCTTTTGCGCAAATGCATTGAAAAGCCGAAGAAGCTGGTGCTGGGAGTGCTGGCAGCCTTCGCGGTGGCGGTGGCGCTGGTGCCGCTCGGTATAGTTGGCTCGGAATACATGCCGCGTACCGACGAAAGCGCGATTCAGGTGAATATTGAGCTGCCTACGGGCTTTAACGCTGACCAAACCAACGAGGCCTTGCTGCTGTTTGAGGATTATTTGGCTAAGGTGCCGGAAATCGAGCACTATATGACGAATGTAACGACTACGCAGAGCATGGGCAAGCTGGTTATCGCGCTCAAAAGCAGCGATGAGCGCAGCAGGGACGTGTGGCAGGTAGCACAGGGCATCCGCAGCTTTGCCAAGCAGAATCTTGGCGAAATCAAGGTGCGCGTCAATGAGATTCAGTCATCCGTTACCGGTGTTTCGGGCGGTCGCAACCTTGTGCGCTCGCCGGTACAGGTGGAGCTTAAGGGCAGCGATATGGACCAGCTCGTGGCTGATTCCGCTAAGGTGGAGCAGATTTTTGCTTCGACTGCAGGCCTGAAGGATATTAAAAATTCCTATGTTAAAGGCATGCCGGAGCTGAAGGTGAAGGTAGACCGCGACAAGCTGAAATATTATCACGCGACAGTCAATGATGTGGCGCAGTCCTTTAACGCCGCTATCGGCGGACGCAGTGCCGGCGTACTGGCGAACGATGTGCAAAATCATGGCAATGACACCGATATTGCAGTACGCTTTGCCGGTGGCAGTGGCTATGATATTGAAGACGTGCGCGCTATTCCGGTGCAGACAGGCAGAGGAAGCGTCTTTCTTGGCGACCTTGCCGACGTAGAAGAGGGCGTAGGCCCGATTACTATCCGTCGCGTGAACAAGGAGCGCATCATCAACATCCAGTGCAACCTGACGGACAGACCGCTGAATGAAGTAGTTAAGGAGCTGACGCAGAAGCTCAATGCCGCCGGTCTTAAGAGTAGCTATGCTTTTTCCGGTCAGGCGACCACGATGAACGATTCCTTTGCCGAAATGGCTATGGCGTTGTCACTGTCACTGCTTTTGATTTATTTGCTGTTGGCAGTGCTTTATGAATCGGTATTCACGCCGTTCATCCGTATGTTTTCGCTGCCGCTGGGCATTATCGGTGCCATCTTCTGTTTGCTGCTGACCCATAATACAATCAATCTGTATTCACTTATCGGTATTCTGGTTATGGATGGTTTGGTAGCGAAAAATGGCACGTTGCTTTTGGACTATACGCTGACGCTGATGCATGAAGGCATGACGGCGAAGGCTGCGGTAATTGAGGCAGGCAAAACGCGTCTGAAGCCTATCTTTATGACAGCACTGACGATGGTGGTGGGCATGCTGCCGACAGCGCTGTCGCTGAGCGCAGGCTCGGAAACGCGCGTGAGCATGGCGTGGGTTATCATCGGAGGTATGATAACGTCGACGGTATTTACGCTTTTGGTGCTGCCGATACTGTTTTTGTGGTTGAAAGAAAAATTTCCTAGTAGAATTTAGTTTAATAATAAGAATGGATATTGAATATATAAGGCTTATGTAGTATACTATAGACGTACAAAAGAGAGATTCCTAAAGCGAAATATAACTTAACAAAGAAGCTTTCTACATAATATCAGAAGAGTAACTTGCGCCTTTGCTGATTATAAAAGCAAGGGCGCTTTTTTATAGCTATATTGCCGTATAGCTTACAATTTTGCTTGATGCGCTTAGTAGCCTGTGGCCATGCAAGACTGGGCAGGGGAAGAGTGGTCAAAATATATTTTTTAGGAGTATGAGTAAACATGAAGAGTAATTTTTCCAAGGGTTTATTGATGACGGC
>OLSA01002986.1_pt1 | contig 12106 bp, 12 predicted proteins | sample 1672731 | NCBI WGS metagenome assembly OLSA01 (sample SAMEA3136718, study PRJEB25190) | human gut metagenome | biome: human gut; feature: human-associated habitat; material: faeces | place: Austria | collected 2013
GGCCGAAACCTTCCCGCAAGAAAACACCGTCGAAGCGGACTATTTCTTCGCAGCGGCCTTGTCGGCCTCGGCGTTGATTACCTTCAACCAGTCGAGCGTCGCGGCCTTGAAATTCTCGTGATACTTGAACTTCTTGCTCATGCCCCAGCCGTGACCGCCGGAGGGGAAGATATGCAGCGACGCTTTCACGCCGTTGGCTTTGAGCTTTTCGTAGAGCAGCGCGGCATTAATCGCCGGAACCACCTTGTCGTCGTCGCTGTGGAAGATCAGCGCCGGGCAGGCCGTGCTGTCGACGACCTTCTCCAACGAGAACTTCGCGGCTTCGGTCTCGACGTTCTCCTTGCCGACGAGCTGCTGGAAGGTTCCCAGATGCCGTTTGTCGGGATCGCTCGACACCACCGGATAGATGAGCACCATGAAATCGGGTTTCGATTCGGACATCACGCCCGCCGATCCGGCCAGATAGCCGCCCGCCGATCTCATGGTCAAGGGCCTTGCCGATGTCATGCAGCAGACCTGCGCGGCGTGCCAGCTGGACATTGACGCCCAGCTCGCCGGCCATTTCGCGCACCGTCGCCACCGCTTTGTCCAGGTCGTCGAGCGGCACCTCCGAATGGCCGTTGGGCAGACGGTATTTGAGCATCACGCCCACGATGCCGTTCTCGGCGAACCACTTGCAGGTATTGTGGCCGTTGGCGATCGAGAGCTGCGAGTAGCCGCCGCCCGGGCAGAATACGATCGCCTGCCCCGTCGCCTTTTCGGGTGCGGGCTTGTAGATCCAGATTTCGGCCGACGAGGTGTTGGTCAAGGTTCCGGGTTTGCGCTCGTATTCGTCACCCGTCACACCGTTCGAAGTCGGAGCCGTCGTATTGTCCCACAGTTTGATGTGATAGTCCTGCGCAGATACGGACACCGCCGCGAAGAGCAGCGTCGCAAGAATCGTCAATCGTTTCATTTGCTTTCGTTCTATGAATTATTAGTAGTTATGTAATAAATCGTCGAGTTTCATTCTTCGTTTTCTCGCTTCGGCATAACCTGCAAGCAGCTTCTGCCCTCACTTACGAAAACGTTGAATTTCTTCTTCATTTTCTTCGCTCGGCATAACCTGCGGGCAGTTTCTGCACTCGCTTACGAAAATGTTTCGTTTGACCCGATAAAGATAAGAATTATTCCCGAATCTTTTTCGTTTCCGGACGAAAAAAACGGGAAAAGGCATTCGGCAGTTTGTAAATCCACTCGATAAAACCTATCTTTGCCGGTAATAAATTCCGGTCCGGACGACCCGAACGGCCCGACGGAGGGATTCGCCTCCGCCCCGTCTGCGTCGATACCGGCCGGACACGAACCCCAAACGCACCGCCGATGAAACGCACTCTTCTCACACTGGCAGCCGCGCTTTTCCTGCTGCCCGCATCCGCACAGCAAGTCCCCGAATGGCTCAAAGAGGGGATTCTCTACCACATCTACCCCTCCTCCTTCAAAGACAGCGACGGCGACGGCATCGGTGATCTGGAAGGCATCCGCTCCAAACTGCCCTACGTCAAAAGCCTGGGCGCGAACACCATTTGGCTCAGCCCCGTCTTCCGGAGCGAATTCGAGGACGGCGGTTACGACATCACCGATTTCTACCGGATCGACCCGCGTTTCGGCACCAATTCCCAGTTGGTGCAGCTCGTCCGCGAGGCCCACGACCTGGGCATCCGCGTCTGTCTGGATCTCGTGGCGGGCCACACGTCGGACAAACATCCGTGGTTCCGTCAGTCGTCCGAAGCCGATCCGGAACTGCAATACAGCGACTACTATATCTGGAGCGATTCGAAGGATTCGCTCCCGACCAAGAAATTCGTCCGCAGCGACGCCGCGCGCGACGGCACCTCCGCGACGGCTCCTCCGCTCGACGGCCCCGCACGACAGCTTTCCCGCACGACAGCACCCCATTTGCCGGCACCTCGCGACGGCCCCACGAAAACCCGCACGACGGCCCCCCGCACGTGGCACGGAGTTTGGGTCTCCACGGCTCGGGAGGAGTCTTTCCTCCGTAGGCGGCAATCGGACGAAAAGCGGAAAAGATTTGGATTTTCGGAGAAAAACACCTATCTTGCGACACAAAATGTTTGCAGGACTCCGGTGTCGGAGCGTGCGAAAGCACACAAGGACAAAACGATAAACACTAAAAAAGATTGCCTATCGGAAGAAAATTCTACTCTTAGTAACTAACATTGGGGAGAACAGAGTATGAACGTACAGGTAACGAGCGACCAGACATTGCTCAAGAACTACCTTTCAGGCGACCGGAGTGCCATATCTCAGCTCATCGAACGTCACAGCCGCCGTGTCCGCGACTACATCAACATGATGGTCAAGGATCGCGACGTGGCTGACGACATCTTTCAGGAGACCTTCATCAAGGTCGTCCGCGTGATCGACGAGGGCCGTTACACCGACAACGGCAAATTCCTCTCATGGATTCTGCGCATCGCCCACAACCAGGTGATCGACCACTTCCGCGCCCAACGCCAGAACAAGGCCGTCACCGAGTCGGAAGCCGGATACGACGTGCTGGGCGCGCTCCGCTTCGCCGAGCGCACGGTCGAGGACGAGATGGTCGGCGCCCAGATCGAACGCGACATCCGGGCGCTGGTCAAGCAGCTTCCGGACGAGCAGCGCGAGGTGGTCATGATGCGCTATTTCTCGGGCTTGAGCTTCAAGGAGATCGCCGAGCAGACCGACGTGAGCATCAACACGGCCCTCGGCCGCATGCGCTACGCGCTGATCAACCTGCGCAAGATGATCAAGGAAAAAAATATGGTTTTGTGCTGACCGATGCACAATATTCGCCGGCAGCGACCGTTTTACAAGTGAATAACCAATCGGAACACTGCCTATGGAGGAGATCGACAAAAACGAGTTTTCAAACGACGGCATCTCCGATGACGAAGACCTGGTTATGCGGGAGGTGATTCAAGGTGATGCGGATCTGTTCTATCTTCATCACTATCTCACGGAGGTCTTCCGAAAAGGGGATAATTTTTAAGGGTTAATTTTTGATGGGGAAGGGAGCCTTTCGGGGCTCCCTTCATTTTTGCGGGCAAGCACGGCAGAGCGCCCGCACCCGCAGCAAGCGCCCCTTTCCGGCAAGCCGACGTCGCGATTCGGGTGACAGCACCCGCATTTGCCGGCAGGCAGGCCGAAGGCGGCCCGGCATTCGTCCGCTCCCCCGCTTTCGGGCCGGCCGACACCCGTATCGGCATCCGACTGCCCTCCCCGGCTGCCGGACAAACAGACACCCGCTTTATCCGGCAGACACGCGCCCGGGTCGCGCCTGACCGGGACGCTCCGGGCCATCCCTGTTTGCCAACAACCCGTCCCGGCCGCGGGCGTACCCCTTCCGGCCCCGACAGAGCAAACATGCTGCCGAGCCTCCCTGATTTGCCAGCGCCCCGCCACGACCATGGCCATGACCGCGGGCGCGGGTTCCACCCGCCGGCGGGTGCGGACCGGGACTGCGGTATCGGGTGCCGGGCATGCAAAAAATCCGCTGCGCCGGACCCCGCACGAAGGCCCGGGCTGCCCGAAAAAGGGCGGAAACCGCGCATGCATATTTGTATCCATTTGCCATTCAAATTCTTAAGGCCCTCACCCGTTTCGGACCGCAGGCGTAAGCCGTTAAGTTTCAAGTTTATGTTTTTGTTAATTGTCGATTATGTATCATAAATGATATTCATAATCTGACAATTTCTGACCAATTTTGCCACGCAAAAAAAGCACCCTTACGGAAAGAGCAATATCTTTTCGTATCTTTGTGCGCACTTTTGCGTACACAACAAGTTCGGAACAACTTAAAGACGGTTTAAGATATGACAAAAAGAGTTATTCTGTCGCTCGCAATCGCCCTCTGCGCCTGGACGACAGCATCGGCCCAGCAGGTTGCCGTGAAGTCCAACCTGTTCTACTGGATGACCACGACGATCAACGCCGGCGCCGAGGTCGCCCTGAGCAAACACTCGACCCTCGGCGCCACGTTCAACCTCAACCCGTGGACCATCGGCGCCGACAACAAGATCCAGCACTGGTTCGTCCGCCCCGAATACCGCTACTGGGTAACCGAAAAATACACGCGCCTGTTCTTCGGCGTGCACCTGATGGGCGGCGGCTTCGAGGTGGGCGGCTTCCGTATCCCGATCATCGGAGACCGCTTCCTGACGCGCCTCAAGACCAACTACTTCACCGGATCGTTCGTGGCCGGCGGCGTGAGCATCGGCTACCAGTTCTACCTCAGCCCCCACTGGAACCTCGAAATCTCGGGCGGCGCGGGCCTGGCACGCATCAAGTACCACTGGGAGCCGACCAACCCCGCCCTGCGCAAAAAGAGCTACACGAACACTGTGCGCTACCTGCCCGTTCCCACCGAAATCGGCTTCTCGTTCGTCTATCTGTTCAACTCCAAGAAATAACGCGACATGAAAAAATATCTTCTCATCCTCGTTCTTCTTCTCGGCGCGACGTCGCTCCGCGCACAGTTTGTCGGTGACCTCGCCGTCACGCGCAAAGTGTTGAGCCGGGAGGGCAATACGCTCCATCTGGTGCTCGACGTCCAGGTTTCGGCCAACGCCGTCACGCGGTCGCAGAGCTGGACGATCATCCCCGAGCTGAGTACCCCGGACCGGCAGTCGATGAAGCTCTTTCCCCACATTCTGGTCAACGGCCGCTACCAGCAGCACATGATGGAGCGCCGGCAGGTCCTCAACGGACGCCACCTGATCGAGCGTCAGCCCTACGTCGTCATCAACGTCGACGGCAAGACGGCGCCGCAGTCGGTCCGCTATGAGATGCGCATCCCCTACGAGGCCTGGATGGACAACGCCACGCTCGTCCTGCGGCAGATACTGACCAATCCGGGCCGCCGGAGCCGCGTCTTCACGGTCGATGTCAACGGCGCGGTGGACACGAATACGGTAAGCGGCAACTAAACCGGAGGGAGCGATGAACAGGCCATACCATATTGCGGGAGGCTGCGTCCTCCTGGCCGCCGTCCTGCTGCTGGCGGGATGCGGCAACCTGCGCAAACTCGAGGAGAGCGATCCCAAGACGCCCCTCAACCTGCCGCGCCACGCCTCGCAGGACATCGAAGCGGCAAAGAACGCCCAGCGGCGCCAGATCGAGCCGACCAAGGAGATCCACTACACGAACATCGACGGCACGACGCGCGTCTTCATCCCCACCGAGAACGTCATCATCGACACGACGACCAATGAACAGATGTGGGCGCTGAACATCGACGCCGTGGAGATTCTGGCCCGCAGCAGCCGCAACCTCGTGGAGCGCAACGGCAAGATCAACGTCGAATTCATCGTCTCGGTGCCCGACACGCTGCTGGCCCGCGACTGGCAGCTGGTGCTCAATCCCTGGATCCGCGAGGGCCAGCACGGCGAGGCCCATCCGCTCGATCCGCTCGTCTACCGGGGCGACCGCTACGGCCGCATGCAGGAGCGTGAATACGACCGCTACGGCAAGGCGCACGAAGGACTGGTGCAGGATTTGCGCCGCTACGTGCGCTCGACCGACAACCGCGTTGCCCGGCGCGTGACCTACGTTCCCGATCCGGACAACAAGTTCGACCACCTGCGCGACTACCTGACGCCGCGCTACCGCTTCGATTCGGTCAACGTCCTGCCGGGCGGCGAAGTCTACACGCGCGTCGACGGACACTACCCCGCCGAAGGGGGCCGCGCCCGCGAAGACTACCTCCAGTCGCTGGCCGAGCAGCCGCAGAAAGTCGCCACGCAGGTGCGCGGCGCCGATGCGGAGCAGGTGCGCCGCATGGCCTCCCAGCGCGTCGACTGGACCAACCGCCGGCGGACGAAGGTCTACGACATGCTCCGCGAGACGGACACCTGCGTCATCAACGAGAACCTCACCCAGTCGCGCTACTACGTGGCGCCGAACGCATCAGGGGATGTCTTCGCCACGGCCGAGGAGCGTGAGCTCGCCCGACAGGAGGGCGACAAGGGGAGCGTCGTCTACAAGCGGATCGTCCGCCACCCGGTCTTCCCCAACGCCCGGCTCGACACCGTCATTCTGCGTCCCGACCACCGCATCGACTTCTACTACTCGCAGCAGGTCGAGGCCAACGAGAACACGGACAAGCTCTACCTCTACCTCTCGGGCGGCGTCGAGAACCGCCGCGGCAGGCACTACGAGATGCGGCACTCCGACACGCTGAACTTCAGCGTCAAGTCGATGATCTCGTTCCTCGACGAGCGGACCCGCTACATGCACCGCATCGTGCTGCGCGACGCCGAGGCCAACGCCCGCTTCTACTTCACCTTCCCGTCGGGCCGCGCGAAGCTCGACACGACGGCCGAGAACCGGGCCCAGGTGCGCGCCGTGCGCAACCTGACACGCGACCTGATGCTCGACCCGATCTACATCATCGACAGCATCTCGCTGCGTGCGACCTCTTCGCCCGAAGGCTCGTGGCGGATCAACGACCGCCTGGCCCGCGAGCGCGCCGAAGCGCTGCGCAGCGTGCTGGTCGAGGAGTTCCGCCCGCTCTACGACTCGCTGCGCAACGAGGCGGTCAAGGCCTACGTCACGCTCGACGAGGAGGGCAAGCAGGTGGTCGTCGAAGGCGAGGAGGAGGAGAAGCTCCCCGACCTGCCGAACCTGCTGCGCTCGGAGTGGCTGGCCGAAGACTGGGACGAACTGGCCCGGCTGGTACGCGCCGACACCGCGATGACGGACAAGGAGGAGGTGCTGGCCATGATCGCCGACCGCGAAACGGCACCCGACGCCCGCGAATACCGCATCCGGCTCAAATACCCGAAGGCCTATGCCCACATGCGCCGGAACATCTACCCGCAGATGCGCGCCGTTGATTTCCGCTTCAACCTGCACCGCCGCGGCCAGAAGCAGGATACGGTCTACACGACCGAGGTCGACCAGCGCTACATGGACGCCCTCGAGCTGCTGAAGAAGCGCCGCTACGAGGAGGCCCTGAACACGCTGCGTGACTACGACGACCGCAACACGGCCATCGCCTACATGTCGCTCGGCTACAACAAGGCCGCCTACCGCGTGCTGATGGCCCAGCCCAACGTCGACTGGACGGCCGAGGAGCAGTACCTGCTGGCAATCATCGCAGCCCGCCTGGGCGACGAGCAGGAGGCCGTGCAACACTTCCTCCGGGCCTGCGAGCTGCGCAGCAACCTCAAGTTCCGGGGCAACCTCGATCCCGAGCTCTCCTACCTGATCCGCAAGTACGGGCTCGACCAGCAGGACTTCCAGGACAACTACTGATCCGCATCCGAAACGACCCTGCGAGCGGGGCTTCCACCTCTGTGGAAGCCCCGCTCGACGTATGAGCCGTCGCCGACCGCACACGAAAAAAGGGCGGAAGAGAGAAGTCTCTTCCGCCCCTTTGGACCGCATGCCGCGGCACGCGGTGGCAAGATCAACGACGGTCGTGCTCGAAGCAGCGGTGCGCCTGCCGGAGCTGCAGGGAGAGCGACATGGCCCCGACGCCCGCGAAGAGCAGCGAAATGCCGACCCAGACGATAACGGCTGCCGAGCCGACGACCAGCGGCCGGAAGAGGATCCACAGCGAGCAGATCATCAGCAGGACACCGCTGAAAAGGGTCCATCCGGCTCCGGGAATCTCCAGCGTGCGCATGTCGCCGCCGAGTCCGATCGTCGCGAAGGCCCGCAGCAGCAGCCAGAACCCGAGGAAGAGCGGCAGCGTGGCGGCCGAGAGGGCGACGTGCGAAATGAGAATGACACCGAGGATGATCTCGATGATTCCGCCGGCAAGCATCCACCCGCGTCCGGTGATGAAGTGCCGGTTGACCGACGAGAGAACGACCTCGAGCACGCCCGACAGCAGCATCAGCCACCCGAAGAGCATCGAGAGCCCCAGATAGCTCCGGGCCGGGAAGGCGAAGACGAAGAGTCCGGCGACGAAGAGCGCGGCGCCAACGACAAGCAGCAGCCACCAGTAGCGGATGGCCTGCTTTGAATGTTCGATCAGAGAGGTTAAGTTGTCCATACGAAAAAAGGTGTTTACGGCTCTCCGGTGCAAATCGCATACCACACGCACAGAAACCACACGCACATGCCCAAAGAGGACGAAACACCTTTTTCCGCACCCGTCCCGCACGAGGGCCCTCGCGGGCCATCCGATGCGGATCGGACTGCCGGCTAACGCCAGCGGGGATCGCCGATCCCCTTCTCCTGCAGGGCGGGATCGACGATCCGGTAGCTCGTGCAGCCGTCCAGCGGATCGTCCGTCGCCGACGCGAAGGTTGCCCGGGCATCCCCCGAGAGGGTCTTCAGCCCATAGGGGTTGCGGACGCGCGGCTGCGCATCGGTACGGTACGAATCGACGACCTCGACACGGCCGCCGCTGCCGGCATCGACGAATTTGGGCGATGCGCCCGGCAGGTGGAAGATGCTGCGGGCGATGCGCATGGAGACGTGTCCGGCCGCATGGAAAATGGCGCCGCTGTTCTCCGACGTGTTGATGTCGTAGAAGGTGCAGTTCTCGACGTCGATCTTCAGATCCTGCATCGGAGCGCTGACGATGAAGGCACCCCGCACGAAATCGGCGAAGGTGCTGTTGCGCAGCGTGATGGACGAGAGCTGCACGGTCGACTCCTTGCCGATGTTGACCACCCCGTGCGAGGGGGCGTGGCTGTTGTAGACGATGCAGTCGTCGATCGTGATGCGGCCGATGCGGTTTTTCGCTGCGGTCGAACGGTTCAGCACCAGGCTGGCGCCGTTTTCACCGTTGAGATTCACGATGCAGCCGCGCAGCGTGATCTCGTCGATGTCCACTTCGCTTTCTCCGGCATTGTATACCAGATACTTGCGATCGTAGACGATGTGCAGGTTCCCGAGCACGAGACGGCGCGCTCCGGTTCCCAGCACGAAATTGGTGAAATGAACCACCGGCTTTTCGCCCTCCTCGCCGAGGAGTACGATGTCGTGCGTCTGCACGATCTGGGTCGAAAGCGCATACTCTCCGGACTTGAGCAGCAGCGTGTCCGCGGCCGAAGCTTGCTTGAGGGCGCTGCGGAGATCATCCCCGGGTGCCACCTCCACGATTCGTGCGGAAGCGGCATTCAGCGCGAAAAGGCCCAGGAGCGGAAGGGCCAGAAACTTCAGTTTTTTCATCTTGTCGTCATTTTGGGATTGGTCGATTCTGTCAATGAATGTCCATGATGCCGCCGGGCTGCGACTGCCGGCGCAGTTCGAGCTGGGCATCGTAGAGGCTGGCGGGCGCCACCCGGCTGCCGGGCGAGAGCCAGACACCGTCGGGACGCACGGGATCGTTGAACTTTCCGGGGTTCTTGCGGCCGATGGTCCCAACCGAGTAGTTATAGGCCGAGACCCAGGGGCTCTGCACGATGACCGTACTGCCCGAACAGTTCCACAGCACGTTGTTGCCGGCGGCCCACCCCTGTCCCGAACCGTAGTTGCTGCGGTCCTGTACGCAGATTTCGCCGTCGCTGATGACGCAGTCGTAGAGCGTGCCGGTGTTCCAGCGCTGGTGCGGGCCGATGTCGGCATGGGGACGCTTCGCGCGGCACGAGGTGAAGACATTGGGACCGCAGTTGAGCGATCCGGTGGCATAGTCGTGCCGGGCATCCTCCGAGGTGCAGTCCTTGACCAGGCAGAGCTGCCCCTGGCTGATGTGGAACGAGTAGCGGCGGCTGCCGGCAAGGGTCGAAACCGGCTCGAGGCAGGTGCAGTCGAGCACGCTGATGTTCTTCGCGTACTGGTCCATCGTGACCAGCCCCATGCCGAAATGGAGGCTCGTGACGTTGCGCACCCAGCAGTGCGCCGCCACCTTGACCGCCACGGCGTTCCAGCCGTGGTTCTCGTCCTCGGGACCGGTGTAGTCCGAATCGAAACGCAGGTTCTCCACGCCGCACTCCTCGATCCGGTCGGCATAGGAGTACCTGAGCACGCGCCCGCCGCCGTACTTGCGGTCGAGGCTCATGACGACCGGATTCTCGAAGTGGAGCGTATCGCCCTTGATGAGCGTGATGACCCGTTCGGCATAGGTATCGAAGCGGCCGGGCTCCCACTGCGTGATGGGAAGGCCGTCGGCGCGCGGAGGAATCTGATCCATCTTCAGGTCGCTGATCCACTCCCGGGTCGACGGACGGTAGACGACCACGTTGTCTCCCACACGGAACTCGCCGGCCCGGGGGCTGCGGACCCAGAAACGACCCGCCGGAACGTAGTCGTCCAATATGTCGTAGGCTTCGGTATTGCTCTCGACCCGGCGCGACCCGCTGCCGCCGATGACGACAAGGTCGCGTTTGGTCGTGCCGGCGGCCACGAGGAGCGTCCCGTCCTCCCCTTCGCCCTCGCCGCGCAGCACGATGCCGCTGCGGTTGATGCGGATCGTGCCGGAAATCCGGTAGACGCCCCGCTTGAGAAGGATCGCCCCCGACTGCGTGCGGTCGATCGCCTGCTGGATCAAGGCCGTGGCATCGCCTCCGTCGGATGGCGGCGTGAGGGTTTCGACCACGGCGACGTCCGGGATGGCCCGGTCGCCCCAGCGGTAGCCCACGCGGCTGAAGTCGGGAATCATGTCCCCGGTCTGCTGCCGGGAGGGCATGTAGTCGGACTCGACGACCGGATAGCGCAGATCGGCCGCGGCAGGCGGCGGAGTCGGAGTCGGATCGCCGCCGTCGTCGACCCGCTCCGTCGAACAGCACAGCAGCCCGAGGGCGGCCAGCAGAACGAGCTGATGAATCGAATGATACCGTCTCATTTGTCGAAGATCTTGTGGGTTCCCTTCCACCGGTAGGTCCGGCCCTGCGCGTCGAGAGCATGACGGGCATTTGCCTCGCTGCCGTCATCGGCCAGCGCGACCGTGAACTGCCCGCCGCCCAGGATGCTGATCCGGACCAGCACCGTATTTTCATCCGCGGCCAGCAGCTCGACCCGTTCGATCTGCGATTCGGCCGTGCGGGTCGTCTCCGTCACCAGATCGTAGTTGCCGTGCGGCTCGATGACCGAGACGAAGGTCTGCGCGGCGGTCGGCTCCGCGGTGCGGAACAGGACGCCGTTGCGCGTTATGAGGTTGTAGTCCGGGTCGTTCGCCCCGGTCTTGATCAGATAGGGCGTGCACGGGGTGCTCGACACGGCGCTGAGCGTGTAGAACCGGCCGTTCTCCAGCCAGCAAAGCTGCGTGAAGTCCCCTTCGGGATGCCCTACCGCTTCGCGCCACAGATGCTGGTAGCCGTAGCGCGTCCCCATCGGCGTGAGCCGGTCCACCTGCTTGTCGTAGGGGTAGCTCGTCGACATGAGGTGCCCGTTGTAGTAATAGGGCAGGTCGTAGACGTGGGGCTTGTCGGCCAGCAGCCGGAAGATGTCCAGCACGACGGGGTACTCCAGCGATCCGTGCTCGATGAGCGCCACGCTCCGGCGCATCGTCACCCCCTTGTAGGCCTTGTCATCCATGGCCGACACGATCTGGAAGGAGCGGTCCGAGAAGTCGCTGAAGAGAATCCGCGCCCCCTGCTTCTGCGCTTCGCGCGAAGAGCCCGAAAAGTGGGTCGTCGAGTCGACCGTCACCGTATTGTGAGCGATCGAGAGCTGCGCGAAGGAGCGGTTCTCGGGCGCATAGCCGCCCCGGGCCTTGGCCACGACGTTAATGAAGCGGGCCGACCCGTAATCGGGGATAACAGGGGTTCCGTTGGCGAAATAGATCATCGACAGGCGGTCGAAGTGGCCGTGGCCGCCGCCGTGGGTCGTCGCCTTGAGCGTTAGGCAGGTGTTGTTGGCCGCCGAGCGGATGATCCCCAGTCCGCCGTCGCGCCCGTCCGGGCCGCTTGTTCAGCAGCAGCAGATTCTCGTCCTCATACACGATGTCCAGGCTGGGCTTGAACAGCGTCAGGAAAAGATTGTCCTCCCGGGGCTTGTCAAAGAACTCGTCGTTGATGTATAATTGCAGAACGTCCCCTTCCTGCAGCCGCTGGTCCCGCTGGGCCCTGGCTCCGTTGCACTTGATGCGCTTGAGGCGGATGTATTTCTGCAGCAGCGCCGGGGGCAGCAGGGGCAGACTCTTGGATACGAAGCGGTCCAGCCGCTG
>OLSA01002992.1_pt1 | contig 12082 bp, 10 predicted proteins | sample 1672731 | NCBI WGS metagenome assembly OLSA01 (sample SAMEA3136718, study PRJEB25190) | human gut metagenome | biome: human gut; feature: human-associated habitat; material: faeces | place: Austria | collected 2013
GCTACCCGCTGCCCAGGCCTCGCTCCCCCCGTCGAAACCTTTACGCCCCCATAAAACACACCTTGCGGTGTGGGTAAGCTTTGAAGTTTCCGGGCAGGAATGCTGCCTGAAATCAATAGTAAACGCCGTTGGATTTAACGGCCCGGTCGATGGAGCGCTTGGCATCGCGCTTGGCGGCATCTGCGCGCTTGTCGTAGAGCTTTTTGCCCTTGCACAGGCCCAGCTCCATTTTGACGCGGCCATGCTTGAAGTAGAGCGAAAGCGGCACAAGGGTGTAGCCCTGCAGCTTGCACTGCTGGTGCAGCCGTCGGATCTCATTCTTGTGGGCCAGCAGCCGCCGCACCCGCATGGGGTCCTGATTGAAGATGTTGCCGTGGTCATAGGGGGTGATGTGCATTCCCTTGACCAGCAGCTCGCCGTCTTCAATATCGACCCAGCTGTCTTTCAGGTTCACGCCGCCGGCACGCAGGCTCTTGACCTCGGTACCTTTCAGCTCAACGCCGGTCTCCAGCGCTTCCAGAACGAAATACTCGTGGCGCGCTTCCCGGTTTGTGGCAATCGTCTTGGTTGCCGGACGCTCTTTGGTCGGTGCCATTCCGCGCGCCTCCTTTCTCTCGCTTTGGTATCGTTACGTTAGTATATCATATTTTTGTGGATTTTCAAGGTCACTTTTTGAAGAAACTGTAAATCTTTCCCGCAAAAAGCGCCTTACAGCTTTTTATAGCCCGCCGGTTCGTCCGCTGTACACCGCCGCTCCATCAGGTAGGTGTCCAGCCAGCGGCCGTGGCAGTCCCGGGCAATGCGCTCCCGGCGGCCCACCACGCGGAAGCCGCATTTCAGATGCAGGCCCCGGGAGGGGGCGTTGTCCTGCAGCACCGTGGACTGCAGCGTCCAGTACCCGGCCTGTTCGGCCTCGCGGCAGAGCGCCGTGAGCAGGTGATAGCCCAGCCCCTTGCCCCGGAATTTCTCCCCGACATAGATGCTCACCTCGGCCACGCCGCGGTAGCACCAGCGGGGGTCTACCCGATGCAGGGCTGCCCAGCCGGCCACGACCCCATCGTCCAGCACCACCAGGCGGCATTCCCGGGTATGGGATGCGTCCCAGGCGGTGTAGGGCGGGCAGTTGGTCTGGAAGGTGGCGTGCTCGGTGGCAATGCCCTCCAGATATATTTTGGACACAGCAGTCCAATCCTCCGGCATCATGGGCCGGACTGTGATCTCACTCATATTCCTATCCTGACCGGAGCCGCAATGCTCCGGTTTCCCCTCATTGCGTGTGCAATATCTCTTTTCAGTATAGCAGAATCTGCCGCAAATCACAATGGAAACCTGTTCACCTCAGGCCGGGCAGAGTGTCCGGAATCTGAATACCCGGCCCCTCGGAAGCGTGGAGATCACAACGCATGGATTTTGCGGACAGATTTGTTTTGACAATACCGGCGGGTGTGATACAATAGAACAAAAACCAACCGGTGTCGCCTGTGCAGTCTCATATTATAGTCCTCTGTACGGGAAAATGCAATCAGGGCGGTGCCGGGAGAAAGGAACGGAACATGAAACAGGCAAAACGAATCGTTGCGATGGTGCTGTGTCTGCTGGCATTGCTGGCCCTGCCCGCCGGTGCCGTAATGGAAAAGGGAGAGCCCAACATCACGGCCCAGACCACCATGAAGGAAGTGCGCAACAACCCGGGCATCAAGAACTCCGGCTTCTACACCTACTCGCAGGATAAGGACTGCCCGCCGGGTCAGGCCCTGTGGGAGATGACCACTGTGGAAGGCTACACCAACGAGTATGTAGCCGAAGGCTGTGCCAAGGGCCTGAATCTGGTCATTGAGAACTACAACAATGGCGTGCAGGTCACCCACTCGTTCTACACGGATGCGGAAAAGGCGGCGGACCGCACCAAAAACAACACCGGCCTGTTCTATTTCCCGGCCAAGGCTGAAAATGCCAAGTTTGCGCTGATCCTGGCTGGCAGCGGTGCCAATGAGAGTGCCGAGCTGGAGGAGGGGGCCTGCACGGCCTGGCAGCTGCATGAGCTGGGCTATGCCGCCTTTATTCTGCGGTATCGCGTCTGGACGGATGCTTCCGATGACGCTCCGCTGGAGGACATCGGCAGGGCCATGCAGTACATTGAGGAACACGCTGCGGAGTTTGGCATCCAGCCGGAGCAGTACGCCATCGTGGGATATTCCATGGGCGGCCACCTGACGGGTCTGTTCGGCACGGAATCGGTGGGGTATCAGCATTACAATGTGCCCAAGCCTGCCGCCCTGCTGCTGGGCTACCCCATCAACGATATGACCTATATCAAGCCCATCTACCATGTCATCCAGGATATCGGTGCATACGGCCCCAAATACTATACCCGGAACCTTTCGGAGGAGATCACGCCGGACTACCCCGCCACCTACCACTGGCACGGCGTGAACGACACGCTGCTGAAGGAGCTGGTCTACTGGCGGCAGGGACCGCAGCTGGAAGCTGCCCTGCAGGCCAATCACGTCAAGCATGTTTACCGGGTGTTCAACAATGCACCTCACGTCTGCGGCATCGGCACCGGAACAGATGCCGAAAACTGGCTGGTGGAAGCCACTGCTTTCTGGGAAGAGCAGTGCGCCTGAGAGAAAGGATGAAACAGGATGAAAGATCTGAACGAAGCATTTGTACATCTGAACGTCGGTCTGCCCGATGATGTGGAGCGGCTGAAGGCCGCGGGCTATTACAAAGAAGCCGTGGCACGGATCGATGAATATCTGGCCGAGGACTGGACGGAGACCCAGAACAGCCCCCGCAGTCAGGGGTTGGAAATGCCGGAGTACGAGCAGCCCGCCAACCCTGTGCCCCACGGCGTGGACGCGCTGCGGGATGCCCTGCTGGTGCAGAAGGAGATCATGCGCCGCCTGCCGCAGGAATACTGCTGGAACGAGGCACAGGCCGTGGCCCGGATGCAGGGCTTTGTGCGGGATTTCACGGTGGAGGAGTTCCGCCAGCTGGTGCATGAGGGCCGGGTGGACTGGCGGTTTGTGGAAGGGGAGAAGCACTACCTTGACCGCTTTGCCGAGACGCTGATCGCCACCCACGCCGACCTTGCCGCCCGTCAGCTCGACCCGCCCGCCCCGGCCGCGCTGGCCCGGGAGCGCCACCACCGCATCCATGACCAGATGGAGCGGGAAGGGCAGGCCAGTGCCCGCATCACGCTGAAGACCAGCGTGGGGATGTCGGATGAGGCCTTTGCCGCTGCTCTGGCCAAGGCAAAGGCAGAGGGCCGGGAGAGCGTGCACGTCCGCGCCTGGCTGCCCATCCCGGCGGAATGCCTGGCCCAGAGCGAGATCGAGCTGCAGAGCTTTACCGAGCAGCCGGGCCGCATCGCCGATGCAAACGCTTCCCAGCGCACGGTCTGCTGGGAGGCTGACCTGACCGAAAACCGCCGCTTTGGGGTGCAGTACCGTTACAAGACAACGGCAGTCTATGCTGACCCGCTGGACTTTGTGCCTGCACCGGAACAGCCGACCTTTGATACCGAGGAGCAGGCCCCGCATATCGTGTTCACGCCCTACCTGCGGGCGTTGGCCGCGCAGCTGACCGAAGGGATCACCGACCCGGCGGAAAAGGCAAAGCGCATCTATGATTACGTTACCCTGAACGTGCGGTATCACTATCAGCCCGCCTACTTTGTGCAGGACTGCCTGCCCGACCGCTGCGCACGGAACCGGCGCGGTGACTGCGGCATTATGGCCCTGACCTTCATCACCCTCTGCCGTCTGGTGGGCATTCCGGCCCGTTGGCAGAGCGGCCTGTCGGTGTCGCCCACCGGCGTGGGCTGCCACGACTGGGCCATGTTCTACATTGCCCCCAAGGGCTGGATGTATGCCGACTGCTCGTTTGGTGCCTCCATGGCACGGCAGGGCGAGGAAGAGCTGCGCCGCCACTACTTCGGCAGCCTGGACACCGGGCGCATGGTGGCAAACCGCGCCTTTGAGGCACCCTTTGACCCGCCGATGTACGGGTTCCGCTCTGACCCCTATGATAACCAGTCGGGCGAGTGCGAGGTGGACGGCGTGGGCCTTTATGGGGACGCGCTGGATACCCGGAAAGAATTGGTCGATTTCGAGGACTTATAATCAATGGAATTTTTAGCTGGATTGTACACCCTGCTGCTGGTCACCATCTGCCTGCTGCTGGCAGTGGTGCTCTGGAAACTGAACAAGCCCCGGAACGGGGGAGACTACGAGGAGCTCAAGCGCTGGATGCAGCAGCAGCTCGATGCACAGGCAAAAGACTTTGCGGCCAGACAGGCGGCAATGGCGGAGCAGAACTATACCGCCATCCGCAGCGTCAGTGAGACGCTGCAGACCTCGGTGCAGAGCATGAGCACCACGCTGGCACAGGGCCAGAGCGGCCAGCAGCAGATCCTGACCCAGCGGCTCCAGAGTCTGGAGGCCGCCAACACCCAGAAGCTGGAAGAGCTGCGCAAGATCCTTGCGGAAAACATGACCGCCCTGCAGGCCGAGAACGCCAAAAAGCTGGATGAGATCCGCCACACTGTGGACGAGCAACTGCAGGATGCCCTGCAGAAGCGGGTGACCGAGAGCTTCAAGGCTGTGAACGACCAGCTGGAACAGGTGTACAAGGGGCTGGGCGAGATGCAGAACCTTGCCGCCGATGTGGGCGGGTTGAAGCAGGTGCTCTCGGGCGTTAAGACCCGCGGCATTCTGGGCGAGATCCAGCTGGGGGCCATTCTGGAAGAGATCCTGGCCCCGGAGCAGTACGAGACCAATGTGGCCACCATCCCGGGCAGCACCCAGCGGGTAGAATACGCCATCAAGATGCCGGGTGCGGACGGCGGCACGGTCTGGCTGCCCATCGACTCCAAATTCCCCGGCGACACCTACGCGCACTTGCAGGATGCCCAGGCCTCCGGCGATGCGCAGGCGGTGGAGAATGCCCGCCATGCGCTGGAGCTGGTGCTGCGGAGCGAGGCAAAAGACATCCGGGAAAAGTATGTGGAGCCGCCCTACACCACGACCTTTGGCATCCTCTTCCTGCCTTTTGAAGGATTGTACGCCGAGGTGGTGAACGCCGGTCTGCTGGAGGTGCTGCAGCGGGATTATCAGGTGAACATTGCAGGCCCCAGCACCATGGCGGCTCTGCTCAACAGCCTGCAGATGGGCTTCAAGACCCTTGCCATCCAGAAGCGCTCCGGCGAGGTCTGGCAGCTGTTGGGTGCCGTTAAGACGGAGTTCGACAAGTTCGGGCAGGGGCTCTCCAAGATGCAGCAGCGCCTGCGCCAGACCGATGAAGAGCTGGATAACCTCATTGGTGTCCGCAGCCGGGCCATCCGCCGCAAGCTCCGCAGTGTCCAGAGCCTGGATGATGCCAGCGCGGCAGCCCTGCTGGAGCTGGACACCGAGCCCGGCCGGCCGGTGGCAGCAAGACTGCCGGAGGAGCTTGAATAATCTTTAACAATGTGCTATACTAGGAACCGTTATTAGTATTATATTGCCGCTTTTCCGGCACTGCAATATGGATAGAGAGGATGTCTGCTATGAGCGTGAAAAAGATCAGCGAAGCCATTCTGGGCGTGGGTGTGGACGATACCACCATTGACCTGTTCGAGAGCCAGTACCCGGTGCCCACCGGCGTGAGCTACAATTCCTATGTCATTCTGGACGAAAAGACCGCCATTCTGGATACGGTGGACAACCGTGCCACGGAGCCCTGGCTTGCCAACCTGACCGAGGCACTGGCCGGACGCAAGCCGGATTACCTGGTGGTTAGCCACATGGAGCCTGACCACGGTGCCAATATCGCCAGACTGGCCGCCCTCTACCCGGAAATGCAAGTGGTGGGCAACGCCAAGACTTTCCTGTATATGGATCAGTTCTTTGGGGCGGATGCCGTTGCCAAGGAGCGCCGCGTGGTGGTGAAGGACGGCGAGAGCCTGAGCCTGGGCACCCACACCCTGACCTTTGTGCTTGCCCCCATGGTGCACTGGCCCGAGGTCATGGTGAGCTATGAGAGCAGTGAAAAGGTGCTCTTCTCTGCAGACGGCTTTGGCCGGTTTGGTGCAGTGGCCAGGTTTGACGAAAATGCCGACTGGGCCAGCGAGGCCCGCCGCTACTACCTGAACATCGTGGGCAAGTACGGCCCGCAGGTGCAGGCTCTGCTGAAAAAGGCCGCCGCGCTGGATATCGCCACCATCTGCCCCCTGCACGGCCCTGTGCTGACCGGCGATCTGAGCAAGTACCTGAACTACTATGACCTGTGGTCCAGCTACAAGGCCGAGGAGCCGGAGAAGATCCTGGTGGCCAGCGCTTCCATCCACGGCCACACCAGAGCCGCCGCCCACACCATGGCTGAGAAGCTGCGCGCCAAGGGTGCCAAGGTGGTGGAGATGAATCTGACCCGCACCGATGTCTCCTATGCCGTCACTGAGGCCTTCCGCTGCGGCCGGATCGTGCTGGCCTGTGCCACCTACGATGGCTTCCTCTTCCCGCCGATGGAGAATCTGCTGACCCACCTCAAGACCAAGAACTTCCAGGGCCGCACCGTTGGCCTGATGGAGAACGGCACCTGGGCCCCCATGGCTGCAAAGCTGATGCGTGCCGAGCTGGACGGCATGAAGAATATCACCGTCTGTGATGCCGTTGTGACCATCCGCTCTGCCGCCAATGCCGCCGCTGAGGCACAGATGGATGTGCTGGCTGACGAGCTGCTGGCAAAGTAACGAATCGACCCCATAAAAAGAACGAACGCCTGCCGAGTGAGAAAAGCCCGGCAGGCGTTCGTTTTGTCTATGCGGGAGGTATAGCAGAGTAGCATCTTCGCACGGGGGGAGGCGGCAAAGTCTTTTTTGTGTGGAGTTCGCCTTTCTTTGTCAGAACAAATCGTACTGCTTCATAGTTTCAGCTTTTCGGGAATCATGCTTCTCGTAGTAGCCGATCAGGGTACCGTCCTCGTCCCGCAGGGCTACCATGTAGACATCACGGACATGCTTTGGATTGTAGTAGGTATAGACGATGTTGTGGCTGGCATCCGCCGCGAACCACTCGACCACCTTGCGGATGGCTTCCACCGAATGGGAGGTGTGGCAGTTCAGCAGGCTTTTGCCCAGCAGGGCGGCTCCGCCGTATTTGCCGTAATCCACCACAGCGGCAGGGTTCATATAGAGGATGGTGTGATCCAGGTCGCAGATAACCACGGCCTCGCGGTCCTGGTCGATGATGCTCTTGAAATAGGCGTTCAGGTCTGCCATGATGTTGCTCCTTCTTTATTCTTGTCCAGCGCGTCGAACTGTTTGAGGATCTGCGGGTCCTTCAGCTTAATGACCTTGCCGGTGAGGTAGTGCAGGGTGTTCTCCTCCGGGATGTCGAGGAAGCTGATGCGGACGGCGCAGAGGGCCTGCGTCCGGGTGCCGGTGCGCTCGTTCATCTTGCGGTTGCCGTATTTGATATCTCCCAGCACCGGCTTGCCCAGGTAGGCCAGATGCGCGCGGATCTGGTGGGTGCGGCCCGTGACCAGGCCGATCCTGCACAGGGCAAAGGGCCCGGCGGTGCGCAGCACGTCCACATCGGTGATGATCTGCTTGCGGCGCTCATCCTGAGATTGGTGGGCATGGATGCTGACCTTGTTGTTCTTTTCGTCGTGCTCCCACCAGGCCGTGAACCGCCCGCTCTGGGGGATGCCCACGGTGATGGTGTAGTATTCCTTTTTGAGCAGGTCGGTGCGGATGATCTCGTTCATGTCCCGCAGGGCGGCGTAGCTCTTGGCAGCGATCACCAGCCCCTCGGTGCCACGGTCCAGCCGGTTGCAGATGCCGGGCTTGAAGCGATTCTCGCCGCCTGCGTCATACTCGCCCTTCTGGGCCAGATACTGGGTGAATGCGTCCACAAGGTTGGCATCACCGGTGCGGTCGCTGTGGCAGAGCAGATGGGTGGGCTTGTACAGCACGGCAATGTTCTCGTCCTCATAGATGACGGTCACCTTGGGCTGGTTCTGCTGCTTTTTGGGGGCAGGCTTGCGGGCTGCAGGCTTTGCGCCCTCGGGTGGGAAGAATTCATCGTTGATGTACAGCTCAATGAGGTCGCCCGCCTTGAGCCGATCCTCGGGGGCTCCTTTTTTGCCGTTGACCTTGACCCGCTTGTTGCGGAAGCTCTTGTACAGCAGGCTGGTGGGGAGATCGCGCGTCACGCTCTGGACAAAGCGGGAAAGCCGCACGCCCTCGTCGTTTGCGGTGGCAGTAAATTGTTTCATAAGATCGTTCCTTTTGTTGGATGCAAGACAAGCCCTCTCCGTCTTTGCTTCGCAAATCCACCTCTCCCAAAGGGAGAGGCAATGCATCTCCCGGGTTCAGTACATGCTGACCGAGAGCCACAAGGGGCTCTCCCTTTGGGAGAGCTGGCAAAGCCGCAGGCTTTGACTGAGAGGGCATATTGATTCATAAAAAAGCCTTTTCTCTATAATAAACCACCCTTTCTTTGAAGTCAACGCAGAATATTTCCTGTGCCCCCTTGTGTTTTGCTGAAAAAACGGTACTATTAGAGTAATAACGCAAAAGGAGAACGACCATGGCGAAGGAAAGCAGCCAGCATATGGGGCACCGCCAGCGGATGCGCGCCCGGGTAGAGCAGTACGGACTGGAAAGTCTGGAACCCCACGAAGCGCTGGAATATGTCCTTTACATCACCAACACCCGCAAGGACACCAACGGCCTTGCCCATGTCCTCATAAATCGGTTCGGAGACTTTGCCGGGGTGCTGGATGCTTCCGAGGAGGATCTGCTGACGGTGGAGGGGGTAGGCCCCTCCACCGCCCGGATGCTGCATCTTTTGCCGCAGGTCGGCAGATACTATACCCAGTGTGCGGTCAACGGCAAAAAGTGCATGAAGACCACCGACCAGCTGGTCGAATACCTGATGGCACAGTTTGCCGGGACTGTGCAGGAACGCGCCCTGCTGGCTGCGCTGGATGGCCGCAGCCGCATTAAGGGGCTGTTCTGGCTGCGGGACGGCACCAGCGACCGGGTGAGCCTGGAGATCAAGGATGTGGTGGCGGCAGCCCTCAAGGGCGGTACCGACAGTGTGGTGCTCTGCCATAACCACCCCAACGGCGTGGCCCTGCCCTCGCGGGAGGATCTGATGGCCACCGAGAATATTGTCCGGGCGCTGGGGCTGGTCAAGGTGCATCTGCGGGATCACATCATCCTGACCGAGGGCGAATATTTCTCCATGCGGGAGGCCAACCGCCTGCCGTTCTACGATTTCCAGACCGGGGAGATGCTCAGGCCGTATTGATATTATAAAATAATTGTGTTATAATCAACATGAAAAGCACAACTATTTGTAGTTCCATCAGAGAACAGAAAGGAGAACCGAGACATGGCCGATGAACAGTTCCATCTCGTCTCCAACTATGCCCCCACGGGCGACCAGCCCCAGGCCATTGAGCAGCTGGTAGAGGGCGTTGAGCGGGGCGACCGCTGCCAGACCCTGCTGGGTGTGACCGGCAGCGGCAAGACCTTTACCATAGCCAACGTGATCGCCCGGTGCAACCGCCCCACGCTGGTGCTGGCCCATAATAAGACGCTGGCGGCCCAGCTCTGCACCGAGTTCCGCTCGTTCTTCCCGGACAATGCGGTGGAGTATTTTGTTTCCTACTACGATTACTACCAGCCCGAAGCCTACATCCCCAGCACCGATACCTACATTGAAAAGGACAGCGCCATCAACGATGAGATCGACCGCCTGCGCCACTCGGCCACGGCGGCGCTTTCGGAGCGGCGGGATGTCATCATTGTGGCATCGGTGTCCTGTATCTACTCTCTGGGTGACCCCATCGATTACCGCAGCATGGTCATCAGCCTGCGGCCCGGGATGCAGATGGAGCGGGATGACCTGTGCAAAAAGCTCGTCACCCTGCAGTATGAGCGGAACGACATCAATTTTATCCGCAATAAGTTCCGTGTTCACGGCGACACGGTGGATATCTATCTGGCCTACATGAGCGACCTTGCCATCCGGGTGGAGTTCTTCGGGGATGAGATCGACCGCATCACGGAGTTCAACCCCGTTACCGGCACCCGGCAGAACGTGGTGAAGCATGTGGCCATCTTCCCAGCCAGCCACTACATCGTCAGTGCCGATAAAAAGGCAGCGGCCATTGAAAAGATCCGCGCCGAGTGCGACGAGCAGGTGAAGAAGTTTACCGCCGAGGGCAAGCTCATTGAGGCCCAGCGCATCCAGCAGCGAACGAACTACGACATCGAGATGCTGACCGAAGTGGGGATCTGCAAGGGCATCGAAAACTACTCGGCGGTGCTGTCGGGCCGTGCGCCGGGCAGTATGCCCACCACCCTGCTGGATTATTTCCCGGAGGATTTTCTGCTCTTTGTGGATGAGAGCCATGTGACCCTGCCGCAGGTGCGCGCTATGTACGGCGGCGACTATGCCCGCAAAAAGACGCTGGTGGAGTACGGCTTCCGTCTGCCGTCGGCCTTTGACAACCGCCCCCTCAAGTTCGAGGAAGTGGAATCCAAGCTCAACCAGATGATATTTGTCTCGGCCACCCCCGGCGAGTACGAGCGGAAGAACAGCACCCAGGTGGCCCAGCAGGTCATCCGGCCCACCGGCCTGCTGGACCCGCTGATCTCGGTGCGGCCTGTGGAGGGGCAGGTGACTGACCTGCTGGGCGAGATCAACGCCCGCACGGCGAAGAACGAGCGTGTTCTTGTAACCACCCTGACCAAGAAGATGGCCGAGGACCTGACCGACTTCTTGACCGAGCAGGGCATCAAGGTCAAATATATGCACCACGAGGTGGATACCTTTGAACGGATGGAGATCATCAAAGATCTGCGCCTGGGCTCTATCGATGTGGTGGTGGGCATCAACCTCCTGCGTGAGGGCCTGGATCTGCCCGAGGTCAGCCTTGTGGCGATCCTGGATGCCGACAAGGAAGGCTTCCTGCGCAGTGAGACCAGCCTCATCCAGACCATTGGCCGCGCGGCCCGCAACGCCGAGGGCCTTGTCATCATGTACGCGGATGTCGTCACCGACAGCATGGACCGCGCCATCACCGAGACCGAGCGCCGCCGCGCCATCCAGATGGCCTACAATAAAGAACATGGCATCGTGCCAAAAACCATCGTCAAGGCCATTGCAGACAGCATCGAGATCAGCGATAAAGCGGAGAACGCTAAGCTGAACACTCGCCGCATGGGCAGGATGGAGCGGGAGGCCGCCATCGAGCGCCTGACCCGTGAGATGAAGGAAGCGGCGAAGCTGCTGGAGTTTGAACACGCGGCCTTCCTGCGTGACCAGATCGACCGACTGCGCCGGGGCGAGAACCCGACGGTGGACTCTGCGGCAGAAACGGAGCGCAAACAGAATCATTCACAGACACAACGAAAAGGGAGAAAATACCTTGGCAAACGATAAGATCGTCATCAAAGGTGCCCGCGAGCACAACCTGAAAAATGTTAACCTGACCCTCCCGAGGGAAAAGCTGATCGTTATGACCGGCCTTTCCGGTTCGGGCAAGTCGAGCCTTGCGTTCGACACCATCTATGCCGACGGCCAGCGCCGCTATGTGGAAAGCCTTTCCAGCTACGCACGCATGTTTTTGGGCCGCATGGACAAGCCCGATGTGGACGAGATTACCGGCCTGTCACCGGCAATTTCCATCGACCAGAAAACCACCAGCCACAACCCGCGTTCCACCGTGGGCACCGTGACGGAGATCTACGATTATCTGCGACTTCTGTACGCCCGCGTGGGCGTGCCCCACTGCCCGGTGTGCGGGCGGGTGATCAGCCAGCAGACCGTGGACGAAATGGTGGACGCGGTGCTCAAACTGGACGAAGGTACGAAGTTTCAGGTGCTGGCTCCTGTGGTGCGCCAGCGCAAAGGCACCCAGCAGAAAGAGCTGGATGCTGCCCGCCGCGGTGGCTATGCTCGTGTGAAGATCGACGGCAACCTGTATGATCTTGACGAAGAGATCAAGCTGGAAAAGAACATCAAGCATACGGTGGAGATCGTGGTGGACCGCCTTGCCATGCGCAAGGGCATCCGGGGCCGTC
>OLSA01002993.1_pt1 | contig 12081 bp, 8 predicted proteins | sample 1672731 | NCBI WGS metagenome assembly OLSA01 (sample SAMEA3136718, study PRJEB25190) | human gut metagenome | biome: human gut; feature: human-associated habitat; material: faeces | place: Austria | collected 2013
AAGAACCTGCTCTCTCGTCAAAGGCTTCGGGAATACCGCCCCAGCCAACATACTTTGAAAGGATTTCCTGTTCTTCGGGTGTGGCAAAGCGGTTATCAAACTGACACTCTTTTAAGACATTGATTGCCGCCATATTCCTGCGGAAGCGTTCTTTTTTGCCGACTTCCTCCACCTCATGATTTGCAAGGTCAAAGGTATGGCGTTCTGACATAGGAATGTCCGGATGCAAATCAAAGGTCTGCACTCTTGAACGCTTCGGCTTCTCAAAGCTTGGTGTTAAAGGTTTGTTTTCGTCATGCTCAGGCTCTTTATAGAAAGGTGCAAGTTCTTCCTCTGAAACAGCGATAAGCTCATCAAAAGACAGATAGGGCAGCGCCCTTTCCATCATATCTTCAAGGCTCTCATACTGCTCGCTTCTCACAAGGGTGTTATCTACGAAGGTTTCAATTCGGAAACCTACTAAATCTACATCTGCCTGAATTTCGTGCTTGTCATCTTCGGTTGTGGTGTAAGCAACATTGACTTTGGAAAGGTCTGTGTAGTCCGCACCCTCCTCACGCTCAAACTCTGCCCGGCAGTATTCATCAATCAAAGCCTTCGCTTTCTCAAGCGGTGTCTCCGGCTTAAGTTCAGGCAAATACGGACTGTCGATGATTTCATATACATTCAATGGTGTATCCATCTTTGTTATGAAAGACTGGTCTATGGTATTTCCGTCAGCGCCCCGGTATAAATAGAAGCGTAAGCGTGTGCCAAACGAGCTTTCCTCGTCAATATCCTTTTTAAACTGATACTCGCTGGTGTATTCGTCTGTATGAATCACATTACCATCATCATCAAGGTACTCAATTCTGCCAACCGGCTTCGACTGTACCGGATCTTCCTTATTGGCAGAAACAAGGCTGCGTGTGACACGCTCTCCGTTTTCAAGAGAAGCGATTGCTACATCGCTTCCTCTGTCAAGCAGCATATCCACATAGGTCTGTAATCGGTTGGAAGGTATGCTGCACATCGACACAAGTTCGCCGCCCACCGTCTTATTTGAAAGATTCAGAGCAAAGGTGTCTGACATATATACGGCGTCGTTTCCGTAAAGTTCATAGAAACCGCCTGCTTCATACAAAACGATGGCATTGGGATTGTCGTGCCTGATTTTATCATATTCATTCTGCCAAACAAGCTGCATAAAGCTGTCCTTACGCTCCAAACGGGGCTGGGGATTCTGCACGGAACGATCCATAAGTTCCACATTCCAGTCATCAATCCGTGTAATCTCAAACAGCTTTCCGTCCAAATATACCTTGCTGCCTATCTGATAAGAAGCAGCAAATAAAGCTTTCTGCTGTTCCTGCTCTGCCGCCTGCTCTATCCTTGCGGTAACATCATCAGGAAGCCCGTCAACATAGTATTTGATTTCGCCCTCATTGCTGATATGGGCGATAGTTTGATAGTCCCCATGTTCTTCTACGGCTCTGTTCCAGACAGTAAGTCCGTTACCGAGATACCCCATACCAATGTCATAAGCTGATTTATTCAGTCCTTTTTCTGCCTGTGCAATAAGCGCCTGCATGGTTTCTTCGGTTCGTCCGATAAAATCAGGGGAAGGCTCTGCATAGGCTTCAAGGTAATCGGTAAATTCCTGTGTGCCTAAGTCAATCAGTTCCGTGTATGCTTCGCTGTCGAGATACTCATAAAACTCACTTACGGAGCTGCTGTTTTCTTTTGCTTCTGCAATCAGTTCATACGATAAATGCAAAACGACAAACTGACCTCCGGCATTTGCGTCAGGATTATAATAGATTGCTTCAAATTCTCCCATACCCGGACGGTGGAAATAGTAATCCTCGTCCCCGATAGGCGTGGTATTCGGATCAGCTTCGATTGCAGCCGCTTTTTCTTCGGACGGTAATATCTCTGCTTTCAGGTGGTCGTTCATCGGATTTTCCTGCACCCTGCGGTCAAACTCGGCTCTGTCCATTTCCTTCGTAAACAACGGATACTGCATATCGTGGAGCATAACCCGCTCATCATCAAAGGACAGGATTTCGTATTCCTCTGCACCCATATAAACGGTATCTCCAAGATGATAGGCATACGCAAAGACAAGCTCGGCATTATCCGAAGCCTTTTCCGTCTCTTTTTCGGACGGCGCTGCGGAAAGGATTTCTCTGTTTCTTTGTTTTTCTGCAAGCTCTGCCCGGCGTTCCTCCTGCTTTTCAAGCCACACCGGATAATGTTCTTTTTCCTTCGGGTTGAGATAACGGTCAAGGTGTATCAGCTCGGCAATCCGCTTTTCCACCTGATTCCACTTCAAAAGGATATTTGGCTTATCATCTCCAATCCCTTTGGATATACGGATACCCTTGCCGTCGTGCTGCTCATCAATCCCTGCACCGATAATAACCGGATAAGCGCCGCCCCAGCCGTATTCATCTTTCAGGAAATCTATATTTTCCTTTGCGGACAGGCTCTTTTCAAACTGCTCATAGATACGCATTTTCCCCTCAGAGATACCGCTTCCACGAGTGAGAACAGCGTCGATAATCTCCTGAGAAAAAGTAAAGGCAGAGGTTTTCATTTCCTCTGCCTGTAAATCCATAATTGTCATCTGCCCGTTGACGGACGGTAGCGGTTTCATGGTATCCTGCAACTGACCGAGCAGCCGCATGGCTTCAAAGTGCTTTGCCACAACGCCCCAATCATAGAAGCTCTGCTTTGTGCGGGAAAGATAGCTGCCCTCCCAAAAATGAAGGACATTTTCAAATGTTTTGTAACCGACACGCCTGCCATCGCTTAGGATAAGCTCGGTGTAATCGTCATTGAAAATGCCCTTGATAAATTTGGTTCGCACAGTATCATCGAAATTTCTTTCATAAAAAGCACGGATTTCATCCTTTGACGCTTTTAAGTGCGGCGTTGTTCCAAGTATCTCGTTGATAGTTTCATCACTGCCGAAAAACGGAAGGCTTTTGTCCTCATGCCTGCGGTCGTAGACTAAGCGAAGATGACTTCCGCCTTCACGATTTCCTGCACCCGGTTCTTCAGATTGTTCATTTTCCGAACCCACGACATCATATCCGCCGCCTTCAGGCTCTCCGTGATTCCTTCCTTCGCCGCCATCTGCTCCGTCAGGGCTTCCTCCATCTGCAAGGCTCTCTGCTCTGTCTCCGCCAAGTGTGCGGTCAGGGTGCAGCTCGTCAGAAGATTGTAATAGCGGACTTTGTGGTGTTCTTTGAGAAACTTCCTCCTCATCTGTGCGTATCTGCCGAGGCTCACTTCCGGCTGCCCCGGCATGGTCAGGTTCGGCAGATTGTAATCGCCCTGCATGGTATATCTGATCTCGTTCATTTTTAGCACTCCTTTCGTTGTTTTCTCTGCCTATATTGTAATCTGCTTTTCCGTTTCCGGCAATTATGCGATTTTTCCTGTCGAGTGCGGAAATGGTGCGGGAAATTTCTGCAAGCCCCATTTCCGCTATATCGCTGGCGGCAAAGCCGAGTGCGTTCAGCGTTGCAGGTGTTGTAAAGTTCACAGCGCCCCGAAAATCGTCAGGCTCAAAGAAGCCTTCCGTATCCAAGCTAAGCCGGGACATCAGCATATATGCCACGCTGTTTTGCACCGTCTCTTTATAAATCATTGTGATTTCTTCCTCGCTTACCCCGTCCAAAAGGCTGTTTTCCACGGAATCCAATAAATCCGATAAATAATCGGGAATGTTATCCTCCACGGCATTTTTAGCGGCGCTTAAAATTGCGGATTCAAGGCTGCTCTTATCATTAAGCTCCCCGAAGGTGCTTTCAAGGGTATCCACAATGTCATCGCTGTATTCCGGCTTCATCTGCCAAATGGGAACGGGGCGGGCATAACGGCTTTCATGGGTATCTGAAATATCAAAGTAGTGCGTCAGCCGCTGGCGGCTTTTGTCTGCGTCCTCGAATACCGCAATGCCGTGTGCGCCACGGTTTACCCACCTCCCAAATTTTGTATTCCACTTCTCAATCTCCAATACCGCCGTTGCGTCAGGTCTTTGTGCGTAGACAAGAAGCTGCTCGTCAAAACGCAGCTTGAAGTTGCGGCAGGCGTTACGCAGGAACGCTTCCCAATTCTCCGGATAAATCACGACCGTTTTACAGGTACGGCTGTATAATTCAGAAATCAGGTCATATTTTCGTGCCACGGCTGACACCTCCTATCGTTCTAAGTTTTGCTTTATATTTTTTCTGAATGGCTGTGCGTCTGCAATTTGTTCCCAGTAATCCTTTTCTTTACCCTCGAATATCTCAAAGAAAAACTGTGCAAAGCCCTCTCCATCCTTTCTTTCCGGTGCGTCATCAATAAAGCAGCACCATTGTCGGCAGGCTTCTTCTAAAATCATATTGAATACTGCCTGCTTTTTCCTGTCTCTTATGACATCAAAAATATCCATTCTGCACCTCCTATCGTTCATATTCTTTATTTTTGTTCTTCGGCTTTATCGGAACGCCGTTCTCGTCATAGCTTTTCGGCTTTGCTAAAGGCGTATCCCAGCCCGACATTGAGCCTGCAAGCATTGCCGCCTCCTGTGCTTTGCTAACGCCATAATGCTCGTTATATCTGCTGGCAGTCTCACGGTTTTCTTCGGGTGTTTTCTGTACGCTTCTCGGCATACAGCCCATCCGGTAACGGTCAATCTTAACAAGCTCGCCTGTGTCAGCAAGGACAGACAGGCACTCACGGGGCAGGGGCGTTTCCTTCGGTGCGTAGGTGTTTCCTCCACGCTCCATTCGCTCGGCAAACTCGCAAATATGATAAAGGTTATTCCCAACCTCTAAATGCGTCTCATCAATATACCGACAGGGCTGTTCCATCGTTTCTCCGTTGCTTAGCGTAATCACAACCTGCTCTCCGTCCGGCAGACGGAACAGTTCTTTGTAATGGCTGTCAATAAAACGAATATCCTGTCCTGCCTTGTCCATATGGCGGTCAAGCCATTCCTTCACATAACAGAAGCAGTAAAAGTTGTAATCGCCCTTTGTAGGATTGCACCTTATCAGATAGGCGTGTTTTTCCGTATCCACACGAAAGCCATGCTCTGTTGTGTAGCTGCCTTTAAAGGCGCTGTCCGGATACTTTCTTGCAAACTGTGCCATACCGGGGCGGCTTTTGAGCAGTCCGTATTCTTCGGAACGCAAAGCATTGATAACCTCATCAAGCTCCGAACTGAATTCAGGTGTTTTCAGTCTGCTGTTATGCTCGTCCCAAGAAGTGTAAAACTCCTGACCGCCTGAGCCAAAATCGCCACGAAGATGACCGATACTCCCGGTCTGCCCTCTAAGCTGCTGGCTTTGGGCATAGGTATATTTGCGCTCGTCATAATAAAGCTGCCTGATTGGTAATTCCATCATCTCGCACTCCTTTCCTGTGAAACCCTCTGCCTCGGTATAGAAAAGCCGTAAACGGCGGCAATCTCATCTCCAAGCCTGCGGGTAACTCTTGTAATATCCGCCCGTGTCGCTTTCCCTCTGTAAATCTTATCCTGCAACCCGTTCCGCCTGTTCAGGCGTTACTCCGCTCTTAAAGGCACGGTACAGATAATGGTTCGTACCGTCATGGTGGACAGCGTCTGCACGGAGATCGCCGTATTTATCTACATACCACTCCGTAAAATCGGTATCCGAATACAGGCAGTCCTTAATGTTGCCGGAATCTATCATCTTGTAGCCCATAACCCTGCCATTCCATCTGCCAATATCGCCAATCACAATAATCGGCTGGGAAAGCTGGATGTTCAGGTTTGCCCGCTCATCGTAAAGATAGTCGGCATTGATTTCACACATGACCTGATAGAGTTCATCGTCGGAATAGTCCGGATACTCCTCCTTCAAATCCGCTCGCCAGTCCTCTAAATCAAGGTTTATATCGCCCCATATGATATGCTTATCCGCCTGCCTGCTCTGTGTGCTGTTCATCTGTACCACCTCCCAAATAGGAAAACAGCCTGTTTTTTGCCACCTGTTCCTGAAGCTCGGTAATGACCGTCATATCGGGGACGGTTATATCGGGAATCTGTAAAATGCTCTGTAAATTTAATGCCTTCAAGTCCTTCTCCGTTTTGCAGCCGGACTCAAACAGCTTTGTCAGCACCTTGACCTTCTGCTGCAAGGTCAGGGCGGTTGTCGGCTTTTTGCTTGCCATCTCTTAATCCTCCTATCGCTCATATTCTTTATGTTTCTGATGTTGGCTCTTTACACCCCGTTCCCCCTCCCAAGCAAATAATTCATGTTCGCCGGGAAGATAGAGTTTGTTGTTTTCAAGGCAGAGAAACAGGTCGCACTTCTTGTCTGTTGACTTGCCGTAAAAATCAGCGTGGCTGTATCCATTCGTGGAATTTTCTGAACGGATATTTCTTGAAACAAAATCAAATCCTGACTCAGCTTTCGTGAGCAGGCGGAAGGGGATATAGTGCTTTCCCTCATATTCAAAAACCGATTTGTCCTGCCGGATTATCAAAAGTCTGTTGTTTGCCCATTCCGGCATACACTCCGGTTTGATTACCCCCTGCACATCTTCCCGGTTAAAGCGGGTTTCTTTCCCTGTATGGATATTCACACAATAAACAGCTCTGCCTCTTGCATTTGCTTCCGCACCGAATCCGCCCGTCACAAGATAAATCTGTCTGTCGGCTCGCTGATATTCGGGAATCAATAAATCTGCCCTGATTGCAATAACCTTTCCTTTGATACTTTCGTCATAGTCATTCGGATAACATTCGGCTTTTCCTATTACAGATAACGGGACATCAATTTCAGAAAGCTCCGTTTCCATTGCCTGCACCTCATCGCTGATACGGGCAGAATACAGCTTGATAACTTCCATATAATCATCGCTGACTTCCACATCAGAGTAGTGTTCAAACAAATCATTTCCCTCTGCAAACCCGCAGCCATATTTCTGACCTTCCGGCGCTTTCTCATTCTCGCATAAAAATATAACTTTCTTTCCTACCCTTAAAGAAGAGAGGATATTATAATCTTCAATTTTTCCGTCAGAAATCATTTTCCTGCTCCTCCTTGTCTAAAGCATAATCCCTATATGCCTTTTGATTTCTGTGCCTTGCCCTGCGTACTTTCGGGGAACAGCCAAGCTCCGGGCATTTCGCCTGAATCTTCTGCCTTGTCCTTCGGATACTCTCAAAGCAGGGTATCCCGTAGCCTTTATAATTCGTCATCACATCGGAAAAGGTAAATGTGCCTGTCCCGTGCGTTTCATAAATGCAGGACTCGCTCACAAGCAGACAGAGCTTCATATCGTCATTCCGTGCGTCGGGGTGTTCCCGCAGGATTTCCATTACACGGCGCTCAATGGTTTTCAGCTTTTTCATTTCAGCCTCCATAAATAAGTAAGGGGCGGAATTTCTCATCCGCCCCAAACCTGTCTTACTTCTTATTTTTTCTTTTTGTTTCTAATCTGCAAAAAAATAAAGCCGCCGATGATAAAAGCGACCAGTCCGATAGCGATTATGGTTTTAAGCTCCATTACTTACTCTCTCCCTTCTTCTTTCTCTTAAAGCCGATCACACCGCAGGCGGCAATTCCAAGTGCCGATATACCTGCAAGGGTAAGCCAAAGGGCGGGATTGCTGCTGTCGCCGGTTTTCGGTGTATCACGGAGTACATTGTGCATTTCCACGATAGTAGTGGAATCTGTCACAACTGCCGCTGTCTTGTCTGCCGGAAGGATATAGTTTGCGGAAGCCGCATTGTTCACTTCGGAAACGGTGTACTCGCCAATACGGAGGTTCTCAATCAGGATTTCTCCGTTCTCATCGGTTTCGAGGGTAACATCATAGCCGTTTACCCCAGTAATGCGGAACGCAAAGCCTTTCACATTTTCGTCTGAAGAAGTCTTGACGATTTTCAGGCTTCCACGCATAGCTTCATTGATAAAGCCGACGCCCGCCTTATTTTCTACCTGATAGGTCTTTCCGTTGGTATCAACAAATACCTCATAAACACCCTCGTCAAGCAGGAATCCTTCAGGAGCAACGGATTCTTTCACAAAATAGCGACCGTAGAGAAGATTGTCCATTTCATACTGCCCGATTTCCTTCTCGGTAAGTGTGTCGAGCAGCTCGTCATCTTCGTCCCATTTGCCGTTGTCGTTGCTGTCCTTATATACCTCAAAGGCTGCCCCGGTCAGCTTATTGTCGGGATATTCTGCATCCACTTTTGTCAAGGCAATTTTTCCACGGATAAATTCATTGACAATCTCGATTTCCACAATCTGCTCATTCTCTCCAATGGTTACAGGGTAAACCGTTTCATTCAGCACGAAGCCTGTCAGCTTAATCTCACGCACATACCAAGTGCCGTAAGGAATATCCGCAAAAGAAAAACTACCGTCATCTGCTGATTTGGTAGTCATAAGTGCGTTTTCCTTTGTAAATTCTTTGTCAGCGGTTTTGAAAAGCCCGATGACAGCCCCGGCAAGCGCTTCTCCGTTCTCGTCAACCTTTTTACCGGATACAGAACCGTAAAGCAGTTCGTTTTCAATGGCTTCTCCGTCATTTACATTGATTTTCACGAGGGCGGTATCCTGTCCTGCGTATTCAAAGACAACAGGGTATTTCTCGTCATTTAAGATATAATGCTCGTCTGTGGCAAGTTCTTTTACATAGTAGCTGCCCATAGGAAGGTCGGTTTTTACGGTTGCTTTGCCGTTCTCATCAAGCGTGATAATCTCAATCAGACCGTCAGCCGGGATTGCCGCACCGCTTGCGCCGGCAATATCCTCTGCGGCAAACAAGCCGAAGCTGATATTCTGAATTTCCCCGTTATTGCCGATTCCGAAAAGCTCATTGGTTTCAAGGGATTTTTCAAGGCTGATTTCAACCTTTTGTCTTTCATTGTAGAAGCTGGTTGCTGTCTCGGTAACGGAAACATTCTGTCCGGCATACACAAGTTCTACCGTGTGGATTTCAGGATTCAGCACCATTCCATAAGGAGCGGTAATTTCCTGCACCTCGTATTTTCCAAGATAGATTTCCTTGCTTTTTGCACGACCGTCCCCGCCCGTTGTCACGGTATCCACAACCTCGCCCTTAGCGGCTCTCAGCGTTCCGTCGGGCGTGATAATGTCCTCTGCGGCTCTGATTTCATAGACAGCGCCGGGAAGCCCTTGCACCTCATACTGCGGCTGGTAGATGGTCGGCAGCTCGTTTCCGTTTTCGTCTGTGCCGCCGATTGCAGACACGCCGAAGAATACCTCGCCGGATTTTTCTACCATAACCGTGCCTTTCTGCGCCATATTTTCCTTATTCACTTTGACAACCGTAACCCCGCTTTCCTCGGTGGAGTTTTCCTCTGCAATATCAAAATAGATTGGCGTACTATCAAGAACATAGCCGTAAGGAGCCTGTACCTCGACGATGGAATAGCCTTTGCCGTAAGGCAGCTTCTCCGGTGTGATAAGCGAACCCTCTGCATCGGTATAGAAGGTATCAATGGTGGTAGGTGTCGGATAAGTGAAGGTCATCGTCACAAGGTTTCCTTCGGGATCGTAAATCTGAAAGCCTGCGCCCGCATAAGGAATGGTTTTTCCGGTTTCTGCGTCCACCTTGACAACCTTTACATAGCTTTCAAAGTTTGCATTGTTGATAAGGTAACGGTAGGTCTGTGTATTCTTTGCAATGAACACATCAAAGTCCTTCATCAGCTCACGACCTTCCCAGCCTTTTGTCTGATGGACGGTGTAAACGCCGTAAGGCATATCCTTTGTCTGCCCGAAGCCGTTTTCATCACAAACAATCACATCTCTTTCATCTTCTTCTGCTGAGTCAAAGCTGCCGGAAGATTTGAGATAGATTTCAAAGGTTGCACCGTTTTCGGGTGTTTCAATCTGAGTTTCGCCATTATCGGTATGCTTGATGATAGCGATATTGCCTTTCATAACCTGTTCGGTAACATCATTTGCTGTCTGATTGTGTTCCACCGTATAAAGCTGCGGTTCAGCACCGACCTTATGGATTGTGGTATCAAGCAGATAGCCCTCGGACGGAGTGATTTCACGGATTGTCCAGTCATCATCACAGATATATTCCTTTGTGGTAAACTGCCCGTTCTTATCCGTAACATATTTGTCCACAAGGGTTTCGCCCTTATAAATGCCGTAAACTGCTCCGGCAAGGGTAGCGTCGCCCTGCGGTGTGCCTTCCTCTCGGTCGCTCTTTGTTACGGTTACGCTGAACTTTTTGAGAATGTTCGTGAAGTTTCTTGTGGTTACTTCTTTCCAGTTAATCGGTGCGGTCTGATTTGCAGGCACAACATAACGGATTGCGGTATCCACTTCCTCAATGGTGTATGGGGTAGTGCCGCTGATAAGCACATCATCAAAAGAAGCAACACCGTTCTTATCTGTCACGGCATACTCATCGACAGCAATACCGGAAAGAGATGTGCCGTAAAGATGGAAGGTAACGCCCTCAACCAAGTTATCCTCAGAAGATTTGATGACCCGAAGATTACCTCTTTTGAGAACATTATTGAAATTGACCTTTGACACCTGACCGGCAACAACAGTTACTCTGTGAACCTCCTGCGGAACATATTTGTCGATAGACTGTTCTGTTACCGTGTAAACACCGGGCATAAGGTTATCAAGCTGGAACTTACCGCCGTTTGCGGTTGTGACTGTCTGATTTACACCGTTACCGCTGACAGTAAACTGAATGCCGTCAACCTTTCCGTCCTCACTTGTCTTTACAATCTGACAAGAGCCGTAGCTTACCTTCATTTTGACAAAGCCGCTAACAGGGTCGCTGACCTCCTGAGCGTAAGTGACCACATCCTGAATGCCGTTGCCATTCTGGTGGATACCATCAGACCATACAACTACACCTCTGCGGACGCCGTTCTTTTTTGCGGCTGTGATAGTAAATTCCTTGCTCGGAGCTTTTTCCATTGAAACAGTCAATTTGTTTCCGCTGACAGAGAAAGAAACACCGTCAATGTTTGCCGAGAAGTTGTAATTGCCAAGCACACCGTTTGTATCGGTGAGAGTAGCAACATACTTGCTTCCGTTCCATTCAAGCTCGTTTACCTTTGCAGAACCGCTTGACCTTGTGCAGAAGCTCGGCACTTTGGTGTGATTCTGAACACTTGTTACCATACTGTTGTAGTAAGACAGGATTTTACTGCGAAGAGGGTGTGCTGAGCTTACACATTCAAGCACGGCATTGTATCCGCTGGTAGAAACGTGATTAAAGCCTGCGTCTCTTTCTCCGACAATCGTTTCCCAAATCAAAATCTGAGTGGCATAAGCGTGTGCGATACAGTTGGCGTCGCTTTCATTCTGCGACTTCCAGCTTGTCGAAATACCTCCACGATAGCCGTACTGCAAGATACGACCGATAAGCAGGCGAATATCATCGCCGGAAATCGTACCGTTCGGGCTGATGTTATTGAAGAAGTTCTCGTCCTTTTCGGTGAGAGTATCTCCAGTCCGCTGACCTGTACCCGGTTCAATACAGTAGGCGATATTGCCCGAATACGAACCCATTGCACGAAGTCCCGTATATTTCGTGGACAAGCCTTTCCAACCGTTCATATAGTTGAGATTGCCGTGTCCCCATTCGCCGTTGTTATTGGTATCTCCGCTTCGGGGATAATCGACGAGGTACACATCGGCTTTTTCTCCTACGGCTGCAAAGGCTGTCGTTGCCCCAATGCCCATAAAAGCAGTAAGGCTCATAACCGCCGCCAACACAAGCGAGACGGCTTTCTTGAATTTTGTTTTAACCATTGCGTTTTCCTCCTTGAAATGCAAAAACGCACCGATTTTACTCAGTGCGTCCGCTTAAAATTTATTTTGTTTTAGCAGTAGCCGATATAGATGTTGTACTCCGTATCGGATAGCTTTTCTGTCCATATCCACACAGCGGTAAAGCCTTCGCTGTTCTTGTATCGGTTCAGTCTGCTTTCAATATCAGACTTGATACCGCTTCGGTTAGGATTTGCGGATATGGGATTGTCCCAACATTCTGTCGCCGTGCTGTCAAGAGAAAGCCCTATGCTCACCGCATACTCTTTTGCGTAACTTACATAAG